>MDTD01049967.1_pt1 | contig 19107 bp, 19 predicted proteins | sample 811221 | NCBI WGS metagenome assembly MDTD01 (sample SAMN05326646, study PRJNA326480) | marine metagenome | isolation source: seawater | place: Pacific Ocean: South West | collected 2011 | reverse complement strand
TTCTGCTTTCTTTACAGGGAGTATACTGATTGAGACAATTTTTTCACTTGATGGCATAGGTTTACTATCATACGAAGCAATAATTCAAAGAGACTACCCTGTTGTAATGGGTACACTATTTATTTTTACATTAATAGGATTACTCACAAAACTCATCACCGATATATTGTATGTATATGTTGATCCGAGAATAAAATTCACCTCATCTGATAAACAAAGAAATCTATAATGAACACATATAAAATCATGTGGCAAAATTTTAAGAGTAGTAAAAGAAGCCTATACTCTTTATATATCTTTATCTCTCTTTTCACTGTTAGTCTTTTTTCAGAAATGATAAGTAATGATAAACCAATTATTATGAGCATAAATAATGAAATATATTATCCATACGTTATAGAGTATATTGAGTCAGATTTTGGTGGTGAATTAGAGACGACCCCTGACTATAAGGGATATTTTATAGGGAATCTTCTTAAAACCGAAAATAACTGGGCCATTTTTCCTATTAACCCTCATTCCTATAACTCTATAAACTTTAACAATGCAAAACCTAATCCAGCACCCCCATCATATGATAATTTGTTAGGCACTGATGATAGAGGACGTGATGTCCTTGCTAGGCTCATCTATGGTTTTAGACTATCAGTAATATTTGCACTGGCTTTAACAGCGATAGGGATTGTTATTGGTTTGTTCTTTGGTGCGGTGCAAGGATACTTTGCGGGAAGAATAGACTTGTATCTCCAAAGGTTTATTGAAATTTGGGGATCAATGCCGGAGCTATACATATTGATTATTTTTGCATCAATTTTTGAGCCCAGTATTTTGCTATTAATCCTGCTTTTATCACTTTTTGGATGGATAAGTCTCTCGGATTATGTCCGAGCTGAGTTTTTAAAAGGGAGGAATATGGACTATGTTAATGCTGCCAGAACATTAGGATTGACGGACTTCCAGATTATCGTGAAACATATCTTACCGAATAGCTTGATATCAGTAGTAACTTTTTTACCTTTTAGGATCAGCGGAGCCATACTCATTCTAACAAGTTTAGATTTTCTTGGTCTAGGTGTCCCGTCTACGACCCCAAGCCTTGGCGAGCTTTTGTCGCAAGGTAAAGATAATATATCAGCATGGTGGCTCTCCCTCACAACATTTTTTGTTCTTGTGGGCACATTAATATTATTAATTTTCATTGGGGAGGGAATAAGAGAATCAATAAGTGGTAAGTCATCATGAGCATATTAGAGTATAAAAATTATAGCGTATCACTTAATAATACAAGCATGCCACTTGTCGATAACATATCATTCAAGTTAGAGAAAGCTCAATCACTTGGGATAGTAGGTGAATCTGGCTCTGGTAAGTCATTAACTGCTCTTTCTGCGTTAGGACTACTAAATAAGAAAACCTTTTCAACCACTGGAGATATATTAGTAAATAACAAGAATATTTTTAACTTAAATAATAGAGAGCTTAACGAACTTAGAGGAAATGAGATTTCTATGATCTTTCAAGAGCCAATGCTCTCATTAAACCCTGTCAAGGATCTTCATTCTCAAATTTATGAGTGCATCGAATTATCAAATGATAACTTAGACGAAAGTGATATTAAAAACTCATTACATGCCGTAGGGCTTTCAAATGTTAGCAAGATATTGAGTAGTTACCCACATATGATCTCTGGAGGCCAGAGACAGAGGTTTATGATTGCGATGTCCATTCTCAGAAAACCAAATATTTTAATAGCAGATGAACCGACCACGGCTTTAGATGTGACACTCCAAAAGCAAATATTAGACACTTTGAGAAATTTAAAAAATGATCTTGATATGTCAATGATTTTAATTTCTCATGACATCGAACTTATAAAAAGATATTGTGATCAAATATTAGTGATGAAAAATGGATCTATTGTAGAGGATCAATCAGCAAGCGAAATTTTTTCTAATCCCCAAGATGCTTACACCAAACAGCTTTTAAAATTCAAATCATTAAGTTTTAGAGATAATATCATATCCAAAGAAAATAAAGTTCTCGAAATAGAGAGTTTAAGTTGCAAATATCTTACAAAGGATAGTTTATTTAAAAGTAGTAAAGAATATTTTAAAGCGCTTGATAATATAAACATTGATATTTATCAGGGTGAGTCTGTGGGTATAGTAGGTGAGTCTGGATCAGGTAAAACGACCCTAGCTATGTCGATTATGCATTTGCTTTCTTATGAAGGAAATATAAAAATATGCAATAGTATTACTAAAGATAATATATTTTCTGATAGATCTTTAAGAAGGAACTTTCAAATAATTTTTCAAGACCCTTTCTCGTCTTTATCTCCAAGAATGACAATAAGCCAAATATTATCAGAAGGTTTAGTGAATTTATTAAAGATCACAGATAGAGAGAAAGTTGATGAAATGTGTATTGATATACTCAGTGAAGTTGGATTAGATAGAGATATGCTTAAGAGATACCCGCAGGAATTTTCTGGCGGGCAAAGACAGAGAATTGCAATTGCTAGGGCTTTAGTTTTACAACCTAGATTATTAATTCTCGATGAGCCAACAAGTGCATTAGATGTTCTAGTTCAAGATAGTATTGTCAAGCTTCTAATAGATTTACAATCAAAATATAATTTATCCTACTGCTTCATAAGCCACGATTTAAATTTGATAAAAAAAATGTGCCATAGGACCTATGTTATGAGGGACTCTTCTATCGTAGAGTCAGGTTTAACAAAGGATATTTTTTGTAACCCAAAAGTAGATTACACAAAAGAGTTATTGGAATCCTCATTTATTGACTACTAAACACCCTATCGAGTATATTTTTGTATATATTTTTTAGCACTTCTAAATCATCTTCTCTAACAGATTCATTGATTTTATGTATTGACCTATTTGTTAATCCTAACTCAATTACTTGATTACATACTTTTGCAACAAATCTGCCATCGGATGTCCCACCATTTGTACTAACAACCGTATCTAGCTGAGTAATTTTTTTGATAGACTCTTTACAAATGTTCATAAATTCTTTTTCAGTAGTTAAAAATGGCTCTCCAGAATGCTTCCATTTGATATCATATTTTGAACCTTCACTTTCGATAACGTTTATTATTTTCTGCTTTATTTCATCAGCATTTGTTTCGGTAGAATATCTAACATTAAAGGAGAGATCTATCTTACCAGGTATAACATTATCAACACCATCTCCGGCATTAATGTTAGAGATCTGAAATGAAGTAGGGGGAAAAAATTCATTACCATTATCAAATTCAATTTTCAGTAGATGTGATAGAACATGGGAGCATAAGTGGATTGGGTTTTTGGCTTTCTCTGGATATGCTACATGCCCCTGTATGCCATGCAATGTTAGATGTCCAGTAATAGAACCTCTTCTTCCATTTCTTATTACATCACCTATATCATCAGATGAGGATGGTTCACCAACTAAACAGTAGTCTAAATCGCCAACAGAAAAAACATTTTCATCAATAATTTTTCTAATACCATTAACTGCATCACCTTCTTCATCTCCAGTTAAAACAATCTTAATTGAACCTCTAATCTCGTCTTTACCACTACAATACTCTTTGACAGCGGACATGAAACAGGCAATTCCGCCTTTCATATCAGCAGCACCTCGTCCTATTAGCATTCCTTCATCCTGAGTAAGCTTAAATGGATCATACTTCCACTTACTCAAGTCTCCAGGAGGGACAACATCTGTATGTCCAACGAATATCAAACATGGAGCTCCTGTCCCTAAAGTTGAAATCATATTTTGAACATCACCGTATTTAATATACTCCGTTTTAAAACCTAATGCAGACAGATAATTTTCTATGTATTTTTGACAATCAGAACTATCTGGTGTCACTGATTCAAATTTTATTAAATCAGAAAGTAAGTTTAGGGTGCTATCATTTGAATTCATCTTCATCCTCTTCGGGTCTTAATGTAAGAATCTCTGACCCTTCTTTCGTTACAAGCACTGTATGTTCATATTGTGCAGATAATTCATGGTCTTGAGTAACTACTGTCCAGCCATCATTGAGTAATTTTGTTTTATGGCTCCCAACATTTATCATTGGTTCAACAGTGAACGTCATACCTTCCTCTAATTTTACACCAGTATTCCTTTTTCCATAATGAAGTATCTGAGGGTTTTCATGAAATCTTTTACCAATACCATGTCCACAGTATTCTCTTACGACTGAATAATTATTCCCTTCAGCATATTCTTGAATAGCTGCTCCAATATCACCTGTCGTTGCTCCTGGTTTAATAACTTTTATACCTTCTATCATTGATTGTCTTGTAATTTCACACAATCTCTTCGATTGAATAGAGGTTTTACCAACAAAAAACATTCTGCTTGTATCCCCATGATATCCATTTTTGATTACAGTTACATCTATGTTGATGATGTCACCATTTTTCAATTTTTTACTGTCAGATGGTATACCATGGCAAATCTGATGATTAACAGATGTGCAAATAGATTTTGGAAAACCTTTATAATTCAATGGCGCAGGGATTGCGTCTTGTACATCCACAATATATTTGTGGCATATGTTATCTAGCTCACCTGTGGTCACACCTGGTTTAACGAAGTCCTTAATCATCATGAGTACATCCGAGGCAAGTTTCCCCGCAACTCTCATCCTCGATATTTCATCTTGTGTCTTTATATAGTCTCTCATATTGCAAGTAATTTCTTCATTCCAATAAAAAAATAGTAGTAAATAGTTGTTGTAATCACTCAAATATGATACAACACTTTATGAATTTTATTGGAGTATTTTTAACATGAATGGTTTGTCTATTAAAGAAATGATTGACGCAGGAGTGCATTTCGGACATAGATCTAAATATTGGAATCCTAAAATGGAACCATACATTTATACTACTCACAAAAAACTTCATATCATAAACCTTGAGAAAAGCTCAGAACATTACACTATAGCAGCTAAATATATACAAAATCTGATATCAAATAATGGAAAGCTTATGTTTATTGGAACAAAGAGAGCGGCATCAGATATTGTAAAGAAATACTCAGACCTCACATCAATGCCATATGTTAATAATAGATGGCTTGGAGGATTGCTTACAAATTTTAACACCATAAGAAAATCCATAGCAAAGCTCGAAGATCTTAGGAACAAACTAAAGAATCAGAAAATCTATAACTTATCAAAAAAACAAATTATTGATCTAAAAAGAGATATTGAACGGCTAGAAAAAAATCTTCTAGGTGTCCAAAATCTAACTAAACTTCCAGATGCAATATTTGTTATAGATACTCGATATGAGAGGATAGCTATTCAAGAAGCAAATAAATTAAACATACCAGTAATTGCTTTAGTTGATTCAAATAACTCATTCGAAGGTGTTGATTACATGATTCCAGCAAATGATGATGCAATGTCCTCTATTGATCTTTTTTTAAAGTCTATATCTGAGATAATATTAGAGAGTAAACCAAAAAAATCTACACAAGCTGCTGACACTGGCGCGGATCAAAAGAAATCAATTAAAGCAAAAAAAGTTGTTAAAGCACCAGAGCAAAAAAAAGTTTTAAAAAATCCAAAGAAAACAACTGATAATAAGGAAGAGCAAAGTGAGTGAATCTCTACAATTGGTCAAGCAGTTAAGAGAAATTACTGGAGCAGGTATGCTTGATTGTAAAAAGTATCTAGAAAAGGCTAATAATAATCTTGATGAAGCCATCAAGATATTCAGATCTGAATCTGGAAAGAAAGCAGAAAAAAAAGGTTCGAGAATTGCTGCGGAGGGAATAGTCAATTTTTATGAAAATTCTGATAGCTTATTAATATTAGAGCTTAACTCGGAAACTGATTTTGTTGCCAAAGATAGCAACTTTCTATCATTAGCAGAATCTATTGGAAATGAGCTCTTAAACAAAAATGAATCTGAAGCAAAAACTAATATTGATGAAATGATAACCACTGCAATATCGAAACTAGGAGAGAATATTAAACTCAGGAGATTTTCTAAGGTTGTAAAAAAGAATCATGTTTTTGCATATTCACACAATAATAAGATTGTCTCTATGGTTGAGCTTGAGATTTCGGATGAAAATTTAGCTAAGGATATTTGTATGCAAATAGTTGCTTCCAATCCTATCTCAATTGACGAATCCTCTTTGGATGAAGCAGTACTCAAATCAGAGAAAGATATATATAAAAAGGAGCTTGATAAGTTGGACAAAAAAGAAGACATAAAAAGGAATATTCTTGAAGGAAAAATGAAAAAATTTATAAATGATAATACACTTCTCAATCAGCCTTTTGTCAAAGATCCATCTACCTCTCTGTCAAAAATAATTAAAAATAATCAAATTTTATCTTTCAAGCGATATGAAGTGGGCGAAGGCTTAGAGAAGAAATCTGAAGATTTTGCACAAGAAGTTTATAATCAAATAAGTTAAATTTATATAATGTTTGATAAAATTAAATCTGACACGAAGTCATCGATGGATAAGAGTATAGATAACTTCAAGTTAGTCTTATCTAAAATTAGAGCTGGAAGACCGAACCCAAGTATTCTTGACCAAGTGATCGTTGATTATTTTGGCTCAAATACACCTATTAAACAGCTTGCCAACATTTCTGTTACAGATGCATCGACTATTTCTTTAAGTGTTTGGGATAAGAATGCAGTTTCGGTAATCGAAAAGGCGCTAAATGAGAGCAACCTCGGAGTCAACCCCACTGTTAATGGTACGAATATACACATCAAATTCCCCCCGTTGACACAAGAAAGAAGAGAAGAGCTTAACAAGATTGTAAAAAAAGAAGGTGAAACTATTAAAGTAACTCTTAGGAATATTAGAAGGTCTGCCAATACATCTATTTCCAGTTTAGAGAAAGAAAAAAAAATATCAAAGGACTTTGAGAGAGATTACACAATAGAGATTCAAGAAATGACCGATGAGTATATTGCGATATCTGAAGGCATAGTTACAAAAAAAATAGAAGAAATCAGCGAAGTTTAACCATGAAACACATAGCCTTTATAATGGATGGCAATGGAAGATGGGCAGACAATCATGGTAAAACTCGTCAGTTTGGCCATGAAAAGGGGAGTGAAAATGTATACGATATCTTCTTATCCTGTATCAATCTAAATATCAACACCGCTACATTCTTCGCTATGAGCAGTGAGAACATGAATAGACCAAAAGAAGAGACAGAGTTCATATCTATCCTCTTGAATAATTCGATCAAAAGGCATTTGCCAGATTTGATAGAAAATAAAATTAAGTTTAAAGTAATCGGGGACACCTCTCATTTATCAAGCACCATCTTAGAGACAATATCTCATGCAGAGCATTTAACTTCAAAGTATGAGAGATATAAGTTAAATATTGCATATAACTATGGAGGAAAATGGGATATTCTTAACTCTATTCATACATTATTAAAAAATAATGTCGAAATTTCACTCGATAATATATCCAGTCATCTTTCTACGGGCAGTGACTTTCCTGATTTAATTGTAAGAACCGGAGGCTATAAAAGACTTAGCAATTTTATGTTGTGGCAGGCAGCGTATAGCGAATTGATTTTTCTAGACACATTATGGCCAGAATTCTCATCAGATGATGTATCCGGTATTCTTGATAACTACAGGTCAATCAAAAGGAAATTCGGCAAGTTAATAAATGACTGAAATTTTTAAAAGAATAGCCACGACATTTATACTTGTGAGTTTACTATTTTTGTTGTTCATATATGGTACAAATGTATCTTTCATCATAATAATTTATTTGATAACCGTTTTTTCATTCTATGAATGGCTTCGATTGACGTCTAAACCTATTTATTACATTTTTCCTTTTTTTATGCTTATAATATTATTAGATTATTCTAAAACAATCGATATTTATCTTGTCTCACTACTCGTTTTATCATTTGTTGTCATTATAGCCTCACTAACTTTTTGCTACGAGTCTTACTTGAGAATTAAGATAAAACAATACTCAACATTTCTCGGAATATTTTTTACTGTTTCATTTTTTTTATTTCTTATTAATTTTTACCCTTATGATAATACACTCCAGTCACAAGCTAAATTAATCGATAACAAGCATTACTTCATTATTCTTATTTCTTTGGTATCATTTATTGATATGTCAGCATATATATGTGGTAAACTTTTTGGTAGAAATCGAATTACTTCAACAATAAGCCCAAATAAAACTTATGAAGGATATTTTGGATCTTTTATAATTACATTCATATTTTTTATTTTAGTATCATATTATTTAAGCTTTCAATGGACTTATTTTGATATTTTCACACTTCTGTTTTTTATACTATCTGTATTCTATGGAGATCTTCTAATGAGCCTTGTAAAAAGAATATTTGAGGTCAAAGATTCAGGATCATTATTACCAGGCCATGGTGGTCTTCTAGATCGATTAGACGGCTACTTTACATCACTTCCAATCTTTTATATGTGGTTTTTGTTTTGAGATCAGTAAGTATCTTAGGGTCTACAGGGTCCGTTGGGGCAAACACTCTAGAGGTCTTAACCTCATTATCTGAAAGATTTAGATTATATGGAATATCATGTAACCAAAATATTTTATTACTACATAACCAGATAACTCAATACAAACCTGCAATCGCTGTCATCACAGACGAAAAAAAATACACTGAATTTGTTAATCAACACGGCTCTAGAATTGGTGATACAGAAATTTTATACGGGGAAGAGGGTCTAAATGAGATTTCGTCACAAAAGGTTGTAGATATAGTGGTCGCAGCGATCGTCGGTTTCACATGTCTCAGGCCTGTAATAAATGCCATTTCATCAAACAAAACTATTATTATAGCCAATAAAGAGATCTTGGTTTCTGCGGGAGAGTTAATAATATCGTCTCTTAAAAAATCTAAAGCTCGTCTTTTACCTGTTGATAGTGAACATAATGCATTACTCCAAGTGATAATATCCTCGGGTTTAGAGTATAGAATAAATGATAAGAATTACTATAAATCAAAATTAAATAATCTCACTATCACCGCATCTGGTGGCCCATTTCTTGATCTTGAATTCTCGGAATTCAAGAATATCAAGTCAAAACATGCAATTAAACATCCTACATGGAGCATGGGAAAGAAAATTTCTGTTGATTCATCCACCATGATGAACAAAGGCTTAGAGATTATTGAAGCAAAGCTACTATTTAATTTAGATCTAGAGAATATTAATGCGATAATACATAGGCAGAGTAAAGTACACGCCCTGGTAGAATTTTTAGATGGTTCAACTATTGCACATATGGCAGAACCAGATATGAAAATTCCAATTTCATACGCACTTACTTTCCCAGATAGAATATACAAGTCTTCAGCGGAAAAAACTTCATACGATAGCCTAACATTTGAGGATATTCCTATTTCTAAATTTCCATGCTATGAGCTTGCAAGATCTGCTGCAAAAAATGGTAAAAATTCTGGATTAATCCTTAATGCTGCAAATGAAATTAGTGTAGAATACTTCTTGAAAGATAAAATCATGTTTACAGATATACCGAATATTATTCAAGAGGTTTTTGATAAAGTAGAAATTACTAGTAACGATAACATTGAGTCGATTATAGAAAATGACAATGAAGTAAGAAGTATATCTCAAGGTTTAATAAAGGAAAAGTATGGAACTGCTTAATAGTCTAATTGGATTTATAATTGCAATTGGTATACTGGTTACTTTCCATGAATATGGACATTTCATAGTTGCAAGATTTTGTAATGTTAAAGTTTTAAAATTTAGTGTAGGGTTTGGCAAACCAATTTTCTCCACCGTGTCTAAAAAATCAAATACCGAATACTCTTTATGTATGATTCCTCTTGGTGGGTACGTCCAAATGCTAGAGTCAAAAAATGCCGAGGGCAATTCCAACGACGTAAAAGAGAGTGACTATAAATATTGTTTTGACAGAAAAAATGTTTATCAAAGATTTGCTATAGTATCCGCCGGACCTATTTTTAACTTAATTTTAGCAATTATTTTTTTTACTATGACATATTTGAATGGTATCGGAGGTATCAAACCTAAGATAGAAGTAGCCAATGATTCCTATCAGATAATTTCTATAAATGGGACTGAAGTTCAAAGATGGCAGGATGTAAGAGTAGAGATATTAAACAATGTGATAAATGACAAGAAAATTAATCTATTATTACAGAGTGAAAATAATGTAAACCTCAATCATTCAATTACATATGATCAATCAATTCTTAATAAAGAGGGAGACATTATACAAAATATAGGCCTTGATATTATTTATCCTGATAACTCTGCAGTTATTGGATCTATTGATAAGCAATTCAACAACAGTAATTTTCAAGTAGGGGATAGAGTATTATCTATCAATGGCAATGAAATTGAGTCTTGGAGAGACTTAGTTCTATTTATACAGAAAAATCCAAATACCAACATTAGTATTTTAGCTAACCGCAATGGAGAAATTATAGAATATAACGGGAAAGTATTAAATAAAAATGGACAAGGCTTTTTAGGTGTTTCCAAACAGGTTGAGGAGTCAAGTTTTGTAATTGTTAGTTATGGGTTATTTGACTCTCTAGAGAAAGCGTTTAGCAGTACAACTGACTATACAGTGCTGACATTTAAAATGATTGGGCGGCTTGTTACAGGGGATGCAAATGTGAAAAATCTGAGCGGCCCTCTTTCAATTGCACAATTTTCTGGGAAATCTCTCGAAATGGGCTTTTCATATTTTCTTTATTTACTGGCAATTCTTAGTGTGAGCCTTGGTGTTCTCAATCTTTTACCAATTCCTATGCTTGATGGAGGTCACCTAGTCTATTACACATATGAGATGATAGTTGGAAATGAGTTACCTCTCAAGTTCCAAATAGCTGCGCAATTCGTGGGAGTAGCTCTACTTGGTTTTATAATGATAGTTGCCTTTTATAATGATTTTATAAGAATATTTTCATGATCCGTCTATTAGCTAGAACACTTATATTATTTTGTTTTTTTAATTCAGCATATGCAGAGGATCAGCAGGCAAATTTCATAGTTATTGAGGGAAATAGTCGAGTAACAAATGAAGAGATTATAAAATATTCCAGATTTGAAGTTGGCAAGATATACAACAATGAAAAAATTTCTGACATTGTAAAAAACTTATTCGCTACCAGTCTTTTTGTTGACATAGACGTTAGACTGGATCAAAACACTTTATACATAAAGGTATCTGAGACTCCAATAATCTCGAGAATTAATATTAATGGAAATGAGTTAGTTGAGACTGAGCAAATATTATCTTCTTTGAAAGGGATTGGTATTTCACAAAGTAAGCCTTATAGCAAAAATCTTATAGATAAGGTTCAACAAGAGTTGATAAGACTATATTATGATAACGGGAGATACTCTGCATCAATAGTTATTTCAGAAGATAATCCTAGTGATGATTTGATAGAACTTTCAGTAAATATTGATGAAGGTGATGTATCGACAATCAAAGAAGTAAAGATCATTGGAAATAAAAATATTTCTAAACGTCAGCTTGAATCGATTATAAAGTCTGGTCCAAAATATTGGTTTGAAGTTTGGTCTGATAAAGATGTATATAATAATTCTTTGTTAGATCAAGACGTTGAGGCAATAATAAAATACTACCAAGATAGAGGCTATGCAAAAGTAAAATTAGTTTCAAAGCAAGTAAACCTATCGCCTGATAAGAGGGATATTTATATCACAATCTCAATAAGTGAAGGGGGTTTATATAAATTTGGAAAAACTAGTGTATATGGAATTGAGGATTTTGATTCACAAAAAATTAAAAATATTTTGAATTATACTCTCACGCCAGGCTCCTCTTTCTCACGGTCTAGTATTGAAAATACCGAGCAGAAAATTAAATATTTTCTTGGTGAGAATGGATATGCATTTCCTGACATCGTGTACTCTGTTGATTTAAATAAAGACAGCTTATTTGCAGATATAACTTTTCGTGTTAACCCCAAATCTAAATCTTATGTTAGAAGAGTCAATATTGTTGGAAATACTAAAACAAATGATGAAGTGTATAGAAGGGAATTAAGACAATTTGAATCATCTATATATTCAGAAAATAAAATAGATAGATCTAAAATAAGACTTCAACGTTTAAAATTTGTGAATAATGTTGAAGTAAAAAAGACTATAGTCGATGAATCTTTAGGCTTAATTGATGTTGATTTTATAATAGATGAAACTCAATCTGGAGAGTTTAAAGTAGGCGCTGGTTATTCTGATTCATCAGGAACTATTTTTAACATCAAGGTTCAACAAGATAATTTTCTTGGTAGAGGAAACAACGTAGCTCTTGAACTCGAGAAATCCTCCTACAAAAAACTTTTAAGGTACAGTAATACAGATCCATATTTTACTAGAGATGGTATTTCTAAAACTACGAGTCTTGTTTTCAGCGAAACAGATGTCTCAGGGACTTCTACAGCATCATATCTATCAGATACTTTTGCTTATGGAGTGTCATATAGTGTACCCATTTCTGAAACAAAATTTTATGGCTATGGCGCAGAACTAATTATCACTGACTATTCCACCACCGCAGGGTCACCATCAAATGTGACTAGCTTCCTAGATGAATTCGGCAACACTCATTTAGGGTTTAGGTTTTCTGGAAGTTATACTGAAGATACTAGGGATAGGATAGTTTATGCATCCTCGGGTAAAAGACAGAGTATTGTCTCTACTCTCTACTTGCAGCCTGATTTAGACTACTCATATCTATCGATTCGACTTGCTGGTGAGTATAATAGACCGTTCAAACTAAATTTCTTTAATATGTTTGATTGGAATACTGTTCTTCAAACTAAACCTCAACTTGGACTTGGTATTGGGCTCATAGAAATATCAAAACTGCCATTTCATGATAAGTTCTTTGCTGGAGGCGATAGAACTGTCAGAGGCTTTGATTCAAATAGTTTGGGTCCATTGAGGAATAACACTACTTGTACAGCTAAAACATGTGATGCAATAGGAGGTGACTTCCTTTCTGTTATCCAGTCAAATTGGATTTTCCCTCCCCCACCTTTTTTAGGTCAAGATCAGAGAAACTTTAGAGCATCTCTTTTCGTAGATTTTGGTAATGTGTTTGAAGATATCGGAGATTTTAGTTATAGTGAATTACGTGGTAGTTATGGAATTCAAGCAAATTTTAGAACTCCTGTAGGCGCAGTATCAATTGGCTTTGTAGATGCATTTAAATCAAAAGAAGGTGATGATACAAAACCTGTAATATTCTCACTTGGAGGTGCATTTTGATATACAAAAAATATTTTATCTTTCTATCTTTGATAATGCTTTTATCATCACAGTCTGTTTTTGCAGAGGTAAAAATAGGTGTCGTGAAATTGGATATTCTCTTTAAAGAAATACCTATTTATAAAGAATCTCAAAATAAAATGAAAAATGAGTTTAAACCTAAGGCAGACGAACTTAAAAAAATAGAGACTTCATGGAATAAGCTAAATGATGATTATCTAAAGAATGAGCGCGTGATGTCAAAAGATGAACGCAAGAACAAAATTAATGAAATTAATAAAATTGAAAAAGAATTTAGAGAAAAACAACAAAGCCTTCAAAAAGAACTTCAAACTAAACAGAATTCTGAACTAAATAGAATAAGAAAAATAGTTGAGGATGCGATAAATGACTATGCTAAAGATAATGATTATGATCTAATTCTGAGGGCTGACGGCACTACACTATACGCTAAGACTTATGTTGATATAACACAAGAAATCATAGATAAACTTAATTAAAATGAATCTAGCTAAAGCATATAATTCTAGTGAACTAGAGAGTTTACTTGACGCACAATGTTCTAAGCATACAACTCAAAAATTTGACACAATTTCTACTCTATCGAATCCTGTTGATGGTTCTTTAGGTTTTATATCTAAAGAGTCATCCCTGGATATAAGTAAATTCAGCGCTTTGATTGTTGATGAATTATTCACTGCAAAAATTGATAATACTATACTTTTCAAAACATCTAACGTTATGAGAGCTGTTGCAAAATTACTTGCAGAGGCATCCAAGGACTATAATTACACATTATCGAAAGATCACCCGCATGTAACAATCGGTGAAAATGTGAAAATTGGAAAAAATTGTCTAATTTATCCAGGAGTATTCATTAATCATAATACAGTGATTGGTGATAATGTGATTATACATCCAAATGCTGTAATTGGCTCTGACGGATTTGGCCTATACTTAGATCAGGCCTTATGGCGGAAAATACCTCATATTGGCAAAGTTATCATAGAGGATGATGTAGAAATTGGAAGCGGTACTACTATCGATAGAGGAATGATCGATACCACCTGTTTAAAAAATAATTGTAAGATTGATAATCTAGTTCATATTGCTCACAATGTAACTATTGGCCGCAATACAGCAATTGCAGCTTGTACAGGAATAGCAGGGAGTACCACAGTTGGTAATAATTGTACTATTGGTGGTGGAGTAGGTATAAATGGTCATATTACGATATGTGACGACGTCCATATACATGGAATGAGCATGATTACTAAGTCAATAAAAATTCATGGAGAGTATGCTTCAGGAATGCCAGCTGATACAGTTCGTAATTGGCGAAGAAATCAAGTATCATTCAGAAATCTTTTTAAAAAGAGGGAAACACAAAAATGACTATTCAGAACTACCTACCGCATAGATACCCTTTTCTTCTAATTGATAGAATAATTGATGTTAAAAAAGGTAAGGAAATCACCGCTCAAAAAAATGTGAGTAACAACGAACCTTTTTTTCAAGGACACTTTCCAGGTTATCCAGTTTTCCCAGGAGTACTTCTTCTTGAGGCAATGGCGCAAGCGACAGCTATTCTTGATGTGGAGAGTAACAACAGAGATATGTCGAAACACTTATATTATTTTGTAGGTATTGATAATGCGAGATTTAAAAAACAAGTAGTGCCGGGGGATATCGTTTTAATTAATGCAAAACTGATTCAAAGTAAAAGTGAAGTACATAAATTTAGTGCAGAGTGCAAAGTTGACGATGAGATTGTTTGTAGAGCAGATTTGATTGGTGCAATTAGACCTAAAAATGATACATGAGACAGCTATAGTTCATCCATCGGCTGAAATTGCTGATAACGTAGAAATTGGACCTTTTGCGATTATTGATAAAAATGTTCGCATAGGGGAGGGCACAATTATTAGAGAGCATGCTCTTATCAGGGAAAATACTTCAATCGGCAAACATAATATAATTTTTCAATTTGCAACTATTGGGGAAACACCGCAAGATTTAAAGTTTAACAACGAAAAAACAAATTGTACCATTGGTGATAATAATACATTTAGAGAGTACTGTAGTATTCACAGAGGAACATTAGATGGCATATCTGATACAAGAATAGGAAATAGTAATTTATTTATGGCATATACTCACATCGCTCATGATTGTACTATCGAAGATGATTGTATTTTATCAAACGGAGCTAGTTTAGCAGGACATGTTAACCTTGACTCAAATGTTTCTTTAGGTGGTTTTACCTTAGTCCATCAATTTTGTCACATAGGAGAGCATGCTTTTTCTGGCCTTGGTACCGTAATCTCACAAGACGTAACCCCTTATACATTAGTTGCTGGTAATCATGCTAAAGCATATAAAATAAATTCAATTGGCCTTAAAAGAAAAGGCTTCGACGCAAATATAATATCGGACTTAGAGAAAACATTTAAATTATTTGTGAAATCTAAAAAAACAAAAAGTGAAAGAGAGAAAATATACAGAGAATCTAATTTATCTAATGTTTATACCGAAAAATTTGTTAAATTCACCCTGGAGAGTGAGCGAGGTATTACTCGTTAGTTTTAAGTATACTCTCCGCTATATCTTTTAATTTGTATTTAGACTTTGTCGATAACTTATCTTTTATTTCTTTAAAATGTTTAGAAAGTTTGTCTCTATAAATTTGATCATTATCTATTTTATTTAGTTCCACCATTATATCTACTTGATCTGAATACGATGGTTGTATGTACTCTTTAACAACAGGTCTTGAACCGATTTCCTCGCCTAGGACTAGATTTACCAACCCTATGTGTTTAAGCTTAACCAATGATTTCATTATGAAATATGTTAGATAAGACAATCTATACATTACAACCATCGGCACTTCTAATATCGTTAGTTCTAGTGTCATAGTCCCTGATGCACATAATGCTTTTTTACAAGAACTAACTTTATCAAGGTCTCTCCCTGACTCAAGCATAGAGTGATACTCTTCGGGCAATAACTTAATAAGATAATCTTGTGATATTTGGTTAGCATAAAATATCTTAATATTTTCCTTTTTATTTTTTTGAATACAATCAAGCATGGAATATATATTATTCTTAATTTCAGATTCACGACTTCCTGGGAAAATACCAAGGTCTATCTCTCGATCATCGTAATCTTTTAATGATTCCATTAAATGTTGATTCTCGAATAATGGATGCCCAACATAGACAACGTTACTTGTATATTTTTTAAAAAATTTCTCTTCAAATGGAAAAATTACAGCGAGCTGATCTATATTTTCAACGAGATTCCGAGCTCTATTTTCTCTCCATGCCCATAGCTGAGGAGCCACATAGAATATTACTCGTAAACCTAAGCTTTTAGCAAATTTTGCAATCTTTAAATTGAATTCAACATAATCAACTAAAATAATAACATCGGGCCTAGTTTTATTAATATGATCTTTTGCTATTTTTAACGCCTTAGTTATTTCTACATATTTTGATAAAACTTCAAATATCCCAACTACTGATATTCTCTCAGTATCATAGATTATATTAGCTGAAGAATCCTTGAGTTCTTTTTGACCAAATGCATCGAAGATAATTTCTGGATTTATTTTTTGATGCTCTCTTATGTAAGCTGCAGCATGCTGATCTCCAGAAGATTCACCAGCAATAATAAATATTCTTTTTTTCTCACTCATACTCATTCAAGACATTACATATCTTTTTTATATCTTTTGTATTTATCTCTGGATAAATTGGCAGAGATAAACATTCATTTGTTATTTTTTCAACCATAGGAAGAGATTTATATTCATCAGTTGCATAAGCTTTATATTTATAAATTGGCATGGAGTAATATATACCATATGGAATTCCATTTTTTCTGAGATGATCTTCTAGTTTATTTCTTTTTTTCACTCTAATTGTGAACTGGTTGAATGTATGGACCCCATTCTTGTCTACAAATGGAAGTCTAATTTTATCATTTTTTATCAGCTTAAAATATAAATTTGCTACTTTGATTCTTTTATCGATTAGCATATCGAGATGTTGTAATTTTATATCTAAAATAGCTGCCTGTATTTCATCTAAACGGCTATTGTAGCCAATTAAATCATGTTGATTTCTTTTTATCCCACCATGTGTCCTTAATTTCATTAATAGGTCATACATTTTTTTATTTTTTAATGTAATAAGACCGCCGTCACCAAAGCAGCCAAGATTTTTTGTAGGAAAAAAACTAAAACAGCCCATGTCGCCATATGTACCTGTCTGTCTTTTTTTATATGAGGATCCAAAAGATTGTGCGCAATCTTCTATGTGATATAAACCATGTTGTCTTGCTATTTGTGATATCTCATCAAGCGCACACGCTTGTCCAAATAGATTTACAGATAATATAGCCTTTGTTTTCTTTGCGATTAATTTTTTAATTTTTTTATGATTTATATTGAATGTATGTGGATTGATATCTACAAAAATAGGTTTAGCACCAACAAGTGATATAGCCTCAGAGGTTGCAAAATATGTAAATGGCGATGTTATAACATGATCATTTGTTCCAATTCCTGCTGCACGTAGTGACATGACCAATGCATCAGTTCCGGAATTACAACTCACCGCATATTTAGTACCAAGATATTTGCAGCTATTTCTTTCAAACTTTTTAACGTTTTCACCTAAAATATAAGAACCTGATGATAGTACTTTTGTAATCTTTTTGTTAATTTTTTTTTCAAAAAACTTAAATTGTTTTTGTAAATCAAAAATTTTCATTTCTTTGTTATACTTTTTGTTATTTTTTTTGCTACAGCAAGTGCTTTTAGACCACACTCGCCTGTTGTCATAGACTTTTCTTTTCCATAACATGTATTGATGAAATTCTTTATCTCTTCATTAAGGGAATCTGTTTTTTCATATTTGTAGCATGTCGTTTTAAATGTGTCATTCTTATTCTTTTTCAGTTTTTTTAATTCGTTATCAATAAAGTCAACTGAATAATATGCATTCTTTAAAAATAATCTCATTTTACGTTCGTTTTTTGTACTAATTCTGCTAGCAGTAAGGTTAGCAACAACATTATCATCAAATTCTAGCCTTACATTTGCTATATCAATTAAACTTGTGATTACTTTTTTACCTGATACTGATATTTTCTTTATATTTTTTTTTACTAATGACAGAACTATATCAATATCATGTATCATAAGATCAAGAACAACATCAACATCTGTCGCTCTTGGATTGAATTTACAGAGCCTATGAACTTCAATAAATTCTGGATTTTCAAGTTGAGATTTAAGTTTTCTAATAGCCGGATTGAATTGTTCCAAATGCCCAATCTGAAATATACATTTATTTTTTTTTGCTATGTTGTTTAGTGTCCTTGCCTCAGATAGTGTCTTAGTCATTGGTTTTTCAAGTAAAACATTAACTTTATTTTCTAAAAAAAACTTTGCTATTTGAAAATGTGTGACTGTGGGAGTTACAATCGAAACAGCATCTACTTTTTCTATAATTTTCTTGAAAGAATCCGTTTTAAATACATATTTTGAACTAATACAATCTAAATTCTTTAAGTCTGTATCAACAATAGATGTTACATCAACCAACTTGTTCATTTGATATTTCTCTAAGTGAAATTTACCTAGATAGCCTAATCCAACTACACCTACTCTAATTTTATTACTCACCATATGTTAATTCTTTAACTTGATTGATAGAATGAACATTATATACCATTTAGATGAAATCAAGTAAAATAA
>MDTD01082641.1_pt1 | contig 19116 bp, 13 predicted proteins | sample 811221 | NCBI WGS metagenome assembly MDTD01 (sample SAMN05326646, study PRJNA326480) | marine metagenome | isolation source: seawater | place: Pacific Ocean: South West | collected 2011 | reverse complement strand
TCCAGTATATCCAACTACTCAACCATTTTCGAATCGTAATCCAGGTTGCTAAAAAACTAAAAACAGTTGTAAATGAATCCACTAATGGTCTTGTTGCATCGGGCAAAATAAGAGAAATTAAAAAATACAATCCAAAACTTAAAACAACACCAATAAGAATAAAAACAATATGTGTCGAGGAATTAACTTTAATAACAAATGGACGATCTGTTTTAGGATTACTCCATTGAATCCAGCCTATTACTCCCGCTATCACATAGTAAAAGTAAAGAATTGCTTCTGCATATAATTTTGAATATATCCAAAACAGATATACACTTAACAATGAGTGTATGACTCCAGCACCCCAACAAAAAACATTCTTCTTGGCAGCTAAATAAATATATGCTACTCCAAAAAAAGTTCCTGAAATTTCAATTATGAGGGGTAGGTTTTCCATCTGATAATTCAATTCAAAAGTATAAACTTGTTAGGAATAAAAAAGAACTCTTTTTGAAAAAAGTAATGTCTTCATTTATGAAGCGTTAGATTTTCCCTAAAATATAAAGGGGGGGGGTGTTTAAAATTTTAACTTAATTTGCCATAACAACAATAAAACATTATGAATATTTTTTGGTTCAGAAGAGATTTACGAATTGAAGACAATACAGCATTCTCAAAAGCGCTTGAAAATGCAAACTCAGTCCTCCCAATTTTTATATTTGATGAAGACATTTTAAATGATTTAGATCCAAATGATTCAAGAGTAAACTTCATTTACGAATGTTTAGACAAAATAAATTCTCAACTCTTGAATAAAAACTCTAGTATTCTAGTATTGAAAGGACAAGTTGAATCAGTGTGGACATCTTTAATAGAAAGATTTCCAATAAAAAAAGTATACTTTAATCATGATTATGAACCCTATGCTAGGAAAAGAGACAAAAAGGTAATTGACTTTTTAAAAAATCACAACATAGAAGTTAAAACCTTCAAGGATCAAGTCATCTTTGAAAAATCAGAAGTGATAAAAAAAGACGGAACCCCTTACACGGTATACACACCATATAAAAACAAATGGTTAGAAAAGTTTGTTGCTGAATCAACTAAAAATGTTAAAAAAGAGCCAGAATGGGAAAACTTATGTGATACTGAATACAAATTTCCTTCCCTGAAGTCTTTAAAATTAATGCCATCCGCAATAAAAGTAAAACCTTGGGATTTAAGTCAAATAGAACGATATGATGAATATAGAAATTTTCCAGAACTAAATGCTACATCAGCACTCGGACCTCATTTGAGATTTGGTACGGTTTCCATTAGAAAACTGGCAGATAAAGCGAGCAGAATAAACCAAACTTTTCTATCCGAACTCATATGGAGAGAATTTTTTATGCAAATTCTTTGGCACTTCCCAGAGTCGACTCATCAAAATTTCAAATCAAAATACGATGGAATTCAATGGAGAAACAACCATGAAGAATTCAATAAATGGTGCAGTGGACAAACTGGATATCCAATTGTTGATGCGGGGATGAGAGAACTGAACCAAACTGGCTACATGCACAATCGAGTTAGAATGATTACATCGAGTTTCCTGATAAAACATTTACTCATCGACTGGCGTTGGGGTGAAGCTTATTTTGCAAGTAAATTGTTGGATTTTGAGTTGTCGAGTAATGTAGGGAATTGGCAATGGGCAGCAGGAACAGGTTGTGACTCTGCTCCCTACTTTCGCGTTTTTAATCCATACGAACAAGTTAAAAAATTCGACAAAAATTTCAATTACATAAAAAAATGGGTTCCTGAATTTCAAGAATTAACATACCCTTTACCCATTGTAAATCATAAAGAAGCAAGGTTAAGAGCTTTGGAAGCTTATAAGAAAGGCTTGAATACTTAATTAACAATTAAACCTTTATTATTTAGTACAAAATAATAGTAGAATTTTATTTTCAACTCTTAAATTGTATTCTGCAATTGAATGAAATTATTCAGCATCATATTTTTTGGACTCTTTATCCTTTTTTCAAACAATTCACATGCTCAACGTGTAAACAGCAGATACATTAAAAGATTTCCATATTCTATTACTGTAAAAAGTTTTATAGGTACAAAACCAAACGAATTCAAACTCGAAGACAACTTAACTTCGGGAACATTAAACTATAAGGTGGCTGCTGCCCCACGACTTGGTGCGGGAATTTCATACAAATGGTTTTCGGTCTCTTCCTCATTGTTTAAATTGAGTGAGCCCAATGAAAACCAGAAGGGAATCACCAACCAATTTGACTTGCAATGGAATTTCTACTTAAGATTTTTTAGCATTGATTTAAGAATGCAACGCCATGAAGGTTACTATTTAGAAAATTCAAAAACTATTAAAAATTGGGATGAAATTAAAAACGGTCTCTACCAAAGATCTGACCTAATAACATCATCCTTAGGTGGTAATATTCGATATAACCTCAATTACAAAAAGTATTCTCCAAGAGCTATATTTTCTCAAACTGAACGTCAACTAAAAAGTGCAGGTTCTCTAAGCTATGGATTTCGATGGAACATTTTAAATATGGAAAGTGACTCAAGTATAATTCCTGCTAATTTAAATTCTACTTTTGTGGAATTTAACTTAGATCGTCTGTATTTTTCAGATTTTGGATATGGATTTGGTTACGGTTACACATTTGTAAGAGATCAATGGTTTTTTAATATCGGATTCATGGGATTTATAGTTCATCAGAATGTGAAATTTATTGAAAACGGTACTCTACAAAAACAAATAAGCTTACAAGTCAATTTCCAATCAAGAACAGCATTAGGCTATTCAAACGATAAAATTTACATAGGTTTTAACGCAGTCTCAGATCAAATGTATTCAAATTGGAAAAATACAAAAAACATAATTTATTCATTTTCAAAAATTAGAGTCATTTTTGCCAAACGTATCCATACAAGACCAATTAAAGTAGAAAAAGAAGAAATCTGGAATTAAAAAAATTATGGCCTATAAAAAAATATGTGATTCTGAAGTTGTATTAACTGAATTAATGATACCCTCATATGCAAACTTTGGAGGTAAAGTTCATGGAGGTGTTATATTGTCCCTAATGGATAAAGTTGCATATGTTTGCGCAACAAAACATGCTCAAAATTATTGCGTAACTGCATCTGTAAGTGCTGTTGACTTTCTTGCACCCGTAGATGTTGGTGACCTTGTTTCTCTTAAAGCCAGAGTAAATTATGTTGGTAATTCAAGTATGATTGTTGGTATTCGTGTTGAAGCTGAAAATTTTCAAAAAGGGATCGTCAAACACACCAATTCATCCTATTTCACATTTGTTGCCATTGATAAAGAGGGAAAACCCGTAAAGGTTCCAGGACTTGAATTGTTAACGGATACTGAAATAAGAAGATTTGCATTTGGAAAATTAAGAAAAGAGCAAAAATCAACCAATAACAAAGAATTTGATGAATTAAAATCAAGTATTAATTTAAATACTGTACATCAAAAATGGAAAAATGAAAACTGCAAAGTAGTCTGAAAACAAGGTCAAAAGAAAAAGTGTTATTTTTTAAATTTTCTGTACAAGTAAATCCCCAAAACGATAAGACCAACTATAACAATTACGTTAAGCGCAACACCCAAAATGAAACCAAGAACGTTAAGGAGTATAAGGATTACTCGGAACAAAAAAATACCTAAAGCAATAGCTATGGCAAGAATTATAATTTTTTTCACATTTTCCATGAATTTCAAAATTAAATAAAAAGTTAACTTTGAACGAATGGGAACCAGAATAAATAAATATTTAAGTGAAGTTGGGTATTGTTCTCGAAGAGTTGCTGACAAATTAATAGAAGAAGGAAAGGTTACCATCAATGGAAAAATCCCAGAGATGGGAACAAAAGTCGAAGAAGGTGATCGTGTAGAAGTTGAAGGGAATATTTTAAAAAAACCTTTAAAACAAAAGTTCACATATCTAGCCTTTAATAAACCGGTTGGTATTGTTTGCACAACAGACACAAAGGTTGAACCTGATAACATCATTGATTTCATTAACTATCCAAAAAGAATTTTTCCAATCGGAAGACTCGATAAACCCAGTGAAGGATTAATTTTCCTTACAGATGACGGTGATATCGTAAATAAAATTTTACGTGCAAGAAACAATCATGAAAAAGAGTATATCGTTACTGTAAATCGTTCAATAGATAAAAAATTCATTCAAAAAATGAGTAACGGCGTTCCGATATTGAATACTGTAACAAGAAAATGCTTTGTAAAAAAAAATGGTCCACAAAAATTTAAAATTATTTTAACTCAAGGTTTGAATCGGCAAATTAGAAGAATGTGTGAATACTTGGGCTACCGGGTAAAGTCTCTAAAGAGAGTTCGTATCATGAACATCAAATTAGACATTCCTGTTGGAAAATTTCGAGAGTTTAGTATTGAGGAACTGGCCGAATTAAATCGACTTATTGAAGACTCTTCAAAAACTAATAATTAAATCAATATACCTTCTTTCTTTCCTCTTTCATTGACCATTCGAATAGATTGCTGAATCAATAAAATATAATCCGAAATTTGAACTTTAAACCTTTCTTCTTTCTCTACGCATAAACAAGCCTCCTCAAGACCTCTGGAGTAATTCACCAATAATTCACACCCAATTAAATTGAATGAGGCAATCATATTGTGAATAATAAGTCCTATTCCTTTGTAGGATTTAGAATCCATTAATTTTTCAACCTCCGCTATTTGGTCGACAGTTTGTTTTGAGTAAAGTTGAATAATTTCTTTTTTGAATTGTATCTCTCCCTGTCCAAATTCATCCAATCTTGTAAAGTCTATTTTCATAGGCTTTAGCTCATCAAAACTCATTAAAAAGTCAATTGGCAAAAGTTGTACACTTCCCGGTTTTCCTATTCTGTCGCTTATTGAATTAAGTATTTTATTTGTTTCATCAAGAATAAAAGCAAATACTTTTTTAATGTCCTGTATTTGTTTTTCTTCTGTACTCCAACACTCTAATTCTTTCAACTCTTTTTTGATGTCTTCTCGACCAAGCATCAAAAAAGAAGATTGAAGCCTATGCGCATATCTTGCTGTTTCTTTTTGATTTTCAAAATTTAAACTTAAACTCATTTTGTTGAGTAACTCGGGAACTTCTTGTATAAAAACAGTTAGAATATCATCAATAAAAGAATCATCTCCTGCACTTAATTCCTTTATGTAATTTAAATTACAATGCTCTAATTTCCAATCCGACTCATTTTCCCGGAGTTGAATTTTATCTGTGTTAAATTCTTTCGTTTTTAAATTTAAAAACTCCGCTAGTTTTTTCTTCAAATCATTTTCCTCAAAAGGTTTCGTTAAGAACCCATTCATTCCAGCATTCTTACACAAAAGTTCTTCCTCTTTATTTGAGTGAGCGGTTATGGCAATAATAGGAGTTGATATACCCTTTTTCCTTATTTCTTGAGCAGCTTCCAAACCACCCATTTCCGGCATTTCAATATCGCTAAGAATTACATCATAACTGTTTTTTTCCAATTGCTTTACAAGTTCGATTCCATTGTTTACAATCTTATAATTCAAATCCCATTTTTTAAATAAACTTTTTGCTAAAAGCCTGTTCATTGGATAATCTTCAGCCATAATAATCTTGGCTGATTTCAAGCTTACACCATATATCTCATTGGTTATTTCTTCTTTCTTTTGATCCTTTTTTAAAGAAACCCCGTAGTCAATTTCTAAAAAAAATGAACTTCCTTTATTTTTACTGGATTCAACCCAAATTTTACCCTTCTGAAGTCTCACAAGCTGCTTAACAATAGCCAACCCTAAACCTGTACCTCCATACAATCGAGTCGTATTGTCGGATTCTTGAATAAATTCTTGAAATATTTTCTCTAAATTTTTTCCAGCAATTCCGATTCCTGTATCTCGAACTCGAAATTGAACTTTCAACTTCTTACTGGACTTTTTTACTAATTTTGCAGACAAAGAAATTTCTCCTTGCTCAGTAAACTTTTCAGAATTGCTTAGTAAATTCAACAAAATTTGATTCAACCGAGTAGGATCACCTGTCAAGTACTGAGGTATTTTTGGATCAATACTGTATTTAAACTTTATACCACCACTTTCAATCTTGTGCTGAAAAATTGATTTTAAACCAAGCATTAACTTTTTAAAATCAAATCGAATATTTTCAACAGTAAGATTTCCACTTTCAATTTTAGAAATATCTAAAATATCGTTTATAATTACCAAAAGATTATCCGCAGAAAGCTTAATAGCATGAGCAAATTCTAACTTACTACCTTTTAATCCTTTTTCAATCATTAAATTAGACAAGCCAATTATTGCACTCATGGAAGTCCGAATTTCGTGACTGATTTTAGCTAAGAATTGTTGTCGAACCATCATGTTATTTTCTGCCTTATTCTTGGCATCAACCAGTTTCTTAATCGCTTCCTTGCTTTCAGTTATATCTCTTAAAATAATATAAAAACCAATAGGTGATTTTTTGGACGAGTAAAAAGGTATAATTTTACACGTAGCTGGAAAAACTCTATTTTCGGTTTGAATTGTCAACTCTCCTATCCATCCGTTTTTTTGAATTAGCCTCGGGATAATTTTGTCCTTAAAAATCTTCTTCTCCTTGATAAAATCAATAAAATTATTGTTTGAAACAGGGGCTGAAATTGTAAGTAAATTAACGGCAGTTTGATTTAAAAAATCCAACTGAAAAGAATCATTGCAAATTCCAACAAACTCACCGGATGAATGAATTAAAAACTCCTTTTGCGTAAGCCTCTCTTTAATACGAGATAACTTTTCATCAAAGTATATTTCCTTTGAAATAAAAGCTTTATCCGTCAAAGTTGAGAAAACTTCGTCAACCCCTTTTTGTAAGGAAAACAGCTCTTTTTGTAACTTTCTATTTTCAGCTTGTAGTGCCTCAATTGACTTTTCTTCGTTTCTCATTGTGTTCTAAAAAAACATATCTGCATACTACGAAAAAGAACATTTTTTTGTTTCGATTCGAATGTTCATCGGTTAAAATTCGTCGGTTATCGAATTAACTGCACAATTAACAATTACTGACGTTATTTAAAGGGCAAGGTAGTTACTCATAGTTCCATTTTTGTTTAAATACAAAACAAAAGCTGTAAAATCCTCATCTCAACAGTGGGGATTTTTCTTTTACCCAACAAAAAACATGACTACTCCAAAAGTTCCCTCAAATCAAAAAAACGTATTGAAGGATAATGTGTGTTAAAATACCCTAAACCATTATTAACATTAGAGGGATAGTTTACAGGTTCGTTTGTTATCTCAGAGAGAATATTTCCAGAACGTTCACGACTTTCTAAAAAATTATAATAGCCTTCGCTAATATTGGATAATAAAACCAAAAGACTATCCTTTGTTGTCACGGATTCTAAATTAAATGATCGCTCAAAGACTTCTCCATCTTTGTTCTTGTCTTCAATCAATTCCTGGTATTCAATATTATTAGACCCATTATCAAAAAAAGAATTTACATCCAAACCTCCTTTATTTGTATTTCTGGAATAAACACTTAAAACATAGAAGTTGGTCTCATTAACCAAATCTTTAAACGATAAATCAATATCCACACTGGTGTCTCCTTCCTCAACATGTAAGGATGGGATAACAGTATCCAACGGAACATTTTTTTGCATAATTGAAGTCGCCGTTGCTGTTTCATTCAAGTCGTAATCAACTACTTTTAAATGATATACACCGCCTGGATTTTCCAATTCATTTACACTTGCAAAGAGTCCTGGAGAAATCATATAGAGAGTATCAATTCCCGATACAGATTCAACAGTAACTAAAGCAGAATCTATTAATAAATCAGCAAACATAGCACTGTCGCCTTCTCCTTCATATCCCGCATTAGATAACACCGTAAATGAGCGAGTTAAGCCAACCATCATAATATAATCAGGCACAACTTGAGAAGCAACCACAATTTCAGGTTCATATTCGTTCAGCTCAACTTCAATTGGCTCAGGCCTACACGAAATGAGAGAAACAATAAAAAAAAGTATTGGTATAATCTTATTCATTAAAACTCAAAATTATAAGCAATTGATGGAATAAACCCAAACAATCCCGGTTGAACATATTTAAAACCTCCATTTTCACTCGTTTCCAATTCAATTCTCCAAGGAGTTGCCCTATTGTAAACATTATAGGCTCCAAAATGCCACTCTCCTTTAAACTTTTTTGTTTCCTTACTTTGCCAAACAAAATTAACATCCAAACGATGTGAGGGCGACATACTTACAGAATTTCTACTTGGATACACAGGAATCCAATCAATACCTGTCAAGGAAGCATTTGGCATTGCATACAAACCAGTTTGAGGGGTAAATCTTGAGCCGCTTGAATATACCCAGACTGAACTGAAATGCCAGTTTTTACTCATCTTAAAATTTTGGACTACTGAAAAACTGTGTCTTCGATCGTATCGAGCCCAATAGGAATTACCACCGTTTAATTCATCAAAAAAACGACGACTCCAACTTAAAGTATAACCAATCCATCCGTTCCATCTCCCTTCATCTCTTTTTACTAAAAACTCTAAACCATAGCTTTCTCCATTTCCCTGCAGTAATTCAGTTTCAAATTCTGCATTAAATAGAAGATTAGCCCCTTCCTTATATTCTGTCAAGTTTTGCATAAGTTTATAATAAGACTCAAAAGACAAATGAGTTTTAATCTTTCTTAAAAAATATGAATAACCTGCTGCGAACTGATGAGAAGTTTGAGGCTTCACTAAACTTGTTACAGGATACCACAAATCAGTAGGTAACGCTACAGTGCTCGATGAAACAAGATGCATATACTGACGCATCAATGAATAACTAAACTTTAAGTTACTGTTGGAATCTATTTTGTATTTAGTAGAAAAACGAGGCTCTAATCCAGCATAATTTTTGTCCTTAACATTTGCAGTAGATAACCTAATTCCCGAACGAAATTCCCACTTTGAGGAATCAGGACGAAAAATATGCTGTAAATAAACACCCGATTCTAAAGCCCCTAATATATCCCCCTTGTTACTCTCTACATATTCTCTCAATTCTCCTTGAGAATTAACAATATTAGGCCTAAACTCATGAAATATGGACATTGCACCATATTTAAAAGTATGATTTTGATTTTTATGAAATTCCCAATCAGCCTTTCCACCGTAATCATTAATAGCTGATAAAATATATAATGAATACTCTTCACCAAACTGAGTATTAATATTGTAATCAAAATTGGTATAAATGAGTGAATAATTAGCAAATAATCGATCACTAATCAATTGGTTCCAGCGCACAGATCCTGTAATGTTTCCAAGTGTAAATCCGAAATTAAATCTTGAATTTTCTTTTACATCACTTTGATTATAACTTAAAAGGTCGTTACCCAAATAAGAACTTACATACAAGTGATTTTTTTTATTGATTTTATAATTCAACTTCGCGTTTAAATCATAAAAATAGTAGGGTAAAAAACTTCCAATCCATTTAAAAATCTGATCAATGTAAGTTCTCCTTCCAGCAATCATAAAAGAACCCTTATTTTTAATTATTGGTCCTTCCAACATCAATCTCGAACTCAATAAACCCAGTCCTCCTCTTCCATGAAATTCATTTACATTACCATCGTTCATTCGAATATCAAGAATACTTGAGAGCCTTCCGCCGTATTTGGAAGGAAAAGCTCCTTTATAAAGTGTAATGTCTTTTATCGCATCTTGATTGAACACTGAAAAAAAACCAAATAAATGACCAATATTATATACGGGAGCTTCATCCAATAAAACGAGGTTTTGATCTACATCTCCACCACGTACATAAAGTCCGGTCCCACCCTCTCCGCCTTTCTGGACACCTGGCATAAGTTGAATTACTTTTATAACATCCGACTCTCCTCCTATCGAAGGAATATACTTTATGTCCTTTATTGGAATTTTCACAGCGCTCATCTGAGTACTTTTATGAATTTCCTCTTGTGGGGATCGAGAAACATTAATTGTTACCGTTTTAACCTCCGTTGAAGCCTTATTTAAAGTAAAATTAAGCTCATCAATATTTCCTTTATGTACAACAAATGTTTTAGGCACATACCCGAGATAACTCAAAGTAATTTTCGCAGTATCCATAGGAACCGTTAATGAAAAAAAACCATATTCATTCGTAACAGTTCCGATACCTGACTCTTCATTGTATACAGATGCAAACAGTAATTTCTCACCCGACTTACTATCCGTAACTACACCGCTGATTGTCAACTGAGCAAACAATGAAAAATGAAAAAAACACAATATGACCGGAATAAAATTTTTCAAAACATTTGTTCATTGTAAATTACCAATATAATTTAAATTGGCTAACCAATTGTTTAAGTACTTTTAAATTTGATTTAAGCTCTACTTGAAGCTAAAACGCACGCCACCCAGAAAGGTTGTTCCTGCTTGAGGATGGTAAGCGGGAATAAAGCCATTAGGATTAAAAACAGATGATTGAATAGCAGAAACCGGACGAACACCACTTCCCGATTGACGTCCTATCAAGGCATATTTTGTATTCAAAAGATTGTTAATCTTGATAAAAGGATCGATTTCAATTTTCTTTGTTTCAAAAAGGTGTTTACCCGTTAAAGTTAAGTTTAAAAGAAAATGACCGTTTAAAAATCCATCTGGATTACTTTCTACAACATAGTCATAACCTACATTTTGAATTGTTTCAGCCGTTTTTTCAAAAAAATACAAATTGGATTCAGGCGCTTTTATTTTACCCACCCAATTACCCCGAATGTTTAAATTTAATTTTCTGAATGCAAAATAATTAATTGCAAAATTAAATTTTTGCAGAGAAACATTATCCAACCTACCCATAATGCTGTCTGTAAGGATTTGATAATTTCCGGAAATAAACAAAAAGTCCCTGGGAGCCCATTTTCCTCTCAATGACAATCCCATAACTTTTGCATTACCAACATTTTGATAAATATCAGCCTTTTGACCATTGGGACCTATCTCACTTAAATTAGTGTTTTGTGTAATTCTGATTAAATTGTTTAGGTTGTTATAAAAAAGATTAAAATTCAACGTCCATTTGGGTTTTGAATATCCAATTTCTATTTCCGAAGTTTGAATTATTTCCGGTTCAAGAGAATCTACGCCTCGCCATTCATCATACAACTCAAAAATAGTTGGAGGCTTGTAACCTCGACCATAAAGTAATTTATATCTTAACCCATGAGGATTGGATGATACCAAAGCCAGTCTTGGGTTAAAGATACCTCCGTAGAATTCATCGTAATCGTATCGTAAACCTGATGTCAAAACGATATTCTCTCTAATCAAATACTCATCCTGAATGAATCCCGCTCCATTTGCAGAGAAAAAAACAGGCCTCAATACCGGTTCTTCATTTATTGATGAGAGAATTGATTTTGCGTCATCTTCCAAATACCTTATATTAAAAAACTCTCTAATTTTTTGTTCAAATTGAAAGCCCAAAATCATTCTGTGTTTGGGGCTAACATCAAAATTTAATTGTTGCTCCAACCCCATTAAATACCCCTCACTTTCGTAAGATTTTCGGTAATTGGGAATAATTGAATCCTCGTGATTAAGATCCTGATATTGATACGTATAAGTAAACCCAGTCTCAGGTAAAACCTTTTGTGACACAACATAAGCTCGAGAGGTAGATTGAATTTTATTAGCAAGTAAAGAAACGTATTTCATCTCAAAAGATTGACCAGAATGGTTCGCTAAATAATCTTTTGTTGAATCATTAGTAAAATATTCATAACCAACAACATAACTCCCCAAACCTTCTTTTTTCTCCCATTGAGAAGTTGCAATACTGAAATTTTTATAATTTATCTTAGCCCTTAAATAATAATCCTGAATACTCGTGTTAAATCCATCATTCAATCTTGGAGAACGACCATTTACCATATCATTTTGCAATGTAATACTGTCTCTTGTTTCTACAGAATCCGGTTCATAATTATTATTGAAATAATTTCCTGGATCCAATCGATTCAACCCATTATCTCCATTGGTTTGAAAATACCGTCCTGTTAAACTAATAGAAACCTCATTTTTAAACCTTAACCAACCATCAAAATCCTGATGATAGGTATTATCCGGACCTGTAAAAGAACTTGAAAAAAATTCAACGTTTTTATTTTTATTGAGATAACCCTGCTTTGTTATAATATTTACAAACCCAACGAATGCATTAGCCCCATACAACGCAGAACCAGGGCCACTTACCAATTCAATCCGCTCTATATTGTTCAGCGCAAAATTATATCCGGTGTGTCTAAACCATCCATTTGAAATATCATTTTGTAAAACACCATCAACATACAAAGCAAATTTAGTTTGACCTACATCACCTACTCCCCTGAAAAGAAAGTGAGTAGGATACTCGCCCGATGGTAAACCAACGGAGAAATCAAAACCAGGCAAATCTTTGAATACCTCCTCAAGGGTAAGATACCCTCTATTTTGAATCTGTTCTGAAGTAATAACTATTATATTAGCTGGGGCATCATCAATACTCTGCTCCCTTTTACCAGCAGAAGTCACCTGAAGATTCATTAAATCTTCCCAGTCTAAATTATCTATTGATATTGTATCTTGACTGAAACCAAACGAAATACAAAAAAATAAAAGTAATGTGAGTAACCTTTTTGTCAAAATATTTTTTTCTGTGGCCTTGTACGAGCGAAAACGATCTTAGTTACAAGAATCAATATCTAAGCACCTTTCGACAAAAGAGAACTGTCTCCGTAGCTTAAAAACCTAAAATCATTCTTCAATGCATATTCATAAATTGACTTCCAATTCTCACCCACAAAAGCAGCGACCAATAACATTAATGTACTTTCGGGTTGATGAAAATTAGTAACCAAATGGTCACAAACTTTAAAATCATAACCGGGCACAATCATAATTTCAGTACAGGCATGCAGCTCTTCCAATTGATTTTTGTCCAAAAAATCGATTAACGCCCTAAATGACTCCTTATAAGAAATAGGATTTGAGCACTCATAAGGCTCAAGCTTTGAAACAAAACCATTGAAAACATTATTAAAAGCCTGATTTCCCAGCCAAAAACAACTTTCCAAAGTTCTCATGGAAGTAGTTCCAACAACTGTAACATTCCCCTCAAATTCAAGAAGTTGTTCTAAAACTCTTTTCTTTACAACAAATTGTTCAGCGTGCATATTATGCTTGGTCACATCACCCTCTTCCTTTACCGGCTGAAATGTACCCGCACCAATATGAAGAGTAACAAATTCTCTTTTTATATTATTTTCATCTAGGGAGTTCAAAACACTATTTGTGAAATGTAATCCTGCAGTTGGTGCGGCTACAGCTCCATCATTTTTTGCATACACAGTTTGATATGAATCCTTATCTTCATCAGTTGCATCACGATTCATGTATGGTGGTATTGGAATTTTTCCAATTTCATGAATTACATCTACAGCCATTTTATCAGCAGGTTGCCAAGTAAGTTCAACATGCCTTAATACTCTATCCCGGAGTTCTGCTCGAATTTCCAGCTCTTCCGTTTTCATGAGCAATACCTGTCCATCTTTCCATCTTTTTAAATTTCCAATCATACATTTCCAGGTGGCTTTTCCCCTGGCCTCCATTGCTTTTACTACTTCAGTGGAAGGAAAAATGGGATCCAAAAGAAAAATTTCTATATGTGCACCTGTGCTTTTTTCAAAAATCAATCGCGCAGGAATAACCTTGGTATTATTAGAAATAAGTAAACTATCCTTTGAAAGTTCTTCAGATATTTTGTTGAATGTTTTGTGACTAATTTTCCCACTTTTGAATAGCAACAATTTCGATTCATCTCTATTTTTTAGTGGATATTGAGCAATTTTACTCTGAGGTAAATCGTAGCTAAAATCAGAAATTTTTATCATTGATTTCTTTGAAAACGTAACAATACGTTAAAATAACACCATATTTTGAAAAACAAAGCATCTTGATGTCGAATTATCTACTTTATAGATATTTAAATACTGTTTATAGATTTTTTGTCACTTAAAAATAAAATAAATGTAAACTATTTTAAATACCAGGGTATTACTAAACGAGATTTTAAATGAAACCTATACTATTTTGAGTAAATCTATTTTAATAAAAAAAACATTTATTTTATCTATACTTTTAGTTTTGTCTCAATTAACATTTGGACAATTCACATATGCCTATGGTTCTTACTCTGGAAGTGGTTCAAATACTTCTTTAACAGGTATTGGTTTCTCCCCTGATGCAATCATGATTAAATCAGAGGGGGCTTATGAAGCCATATTTTCAACAAGAGATATGCCATCAGGTTATTCCAAACGAATGGCAACTTCTGCGACGGCACTAGTAACAAGCCAAATTATTTCATTGGATTCAGACGGGTTCACAGTGGGGGATCAAGATGAGACAAATAAAGATGGAGAAACTTATCATTGGATGGCTTTTAAAAGTGAAGGAGATATTCATATTGGCACATATACAGGAAACAACCATGGTGGCCAAAATATATCAGCACCGGGCTTTAATCCAGAAATGACTTGGATTTGTGGAGACGAAGCTCATATAACTGCAGATATGATCATATGTTTATCCTCAAATGCAGACGATTGTGACTATTTAAACAGTGGAACAAAGAACACTAACAAAATGCACAGAGACGCTAGTGGATTTGACACAGACGGTGTGTCAAATCAATCGCCCGACAGGGGTTCAACAAACTATTATTACATGTGCTTTAACAACGGATCATCAAGCAATCTAAAGGCAGGAGGATGGAACAATGGAGGTTCAGTGGATAATAAGCACATTACAGGACCAGGTTTTGAACCTGACTTTGTATTTGTAACTACATATGTGGACGGAGCTGGAGCCCCAATGTTTAGACCCGCATCATTATCTGGAGACGCATCATTTTCTTTCACCGCTCAAGCGGTAATGTCCAATGGAATCCAAAGTTTTAGTTCGAGTGGTTTTAAAATTGGAACTAGAAACCGAGTACAAGATCCATGGAATGCTCACGATTATGCCGCTATGAATGGGGGTTCTAACCCAAACCTTACTCTACCTGTTGAGCTCATAGCTTTTGATGCTGTCGAAGAAAACAAAAAAGTTAGAATTACATGGTCAACAAAAAGTGAAATTAACAACGAGTATTTTTCCGTTGAACGATCAATAGATGGCGAAATTTTTGAGGTCATTGAAATCATTGAAGGTTCTGGAAACTCTCTTGAAGAAATCAATTACCTAACTTACGATATGAATCCCCCTAAAGGAATTGTATATTACAGAATCCGACAGACCGATTTTGATGGCAACAATGAATATTTTTCAATTAAAACTGTTTTTGTTGGTGAAAATGATCCAATAAGTTGGATTAGTATTGATAACAATGGAAAACCCATAATTCAATTGCAAGGAAATTTAGAAACTAAGTATACAATAAAATTATACGATATACATGGATCTGTAATATTCAATCATAACTTTGTTATAGCCGATCAAAATGCAAGTCGTATAAATTGTGATTTACCAAAGAATCTGAACAAAGGAATATATTTGATTGATATTGGAAGTGAAAACTTCAGTAGTTCCGGAAAAATAATCATAAAATAATTCTTTACAGATATCAATAACGAATCGTCATCAATACACCAAATGAAGATTGAAAAGCATTTGCATCGACATCCCCTCGAAAAAGTCCAATTAAATTTTTAGTAAATAAAGGTTCGACATCCATTGCTATCTTTTTGTCTAAAAAAGTATATCCAACACCTAAATCTCCTGAGAAATTAAATAAAGTATATTTTGTTGGATCTGATGATTCTGTAGTATATGAAATTCCACTATTTGGCTCGGTAAAAACAGTTGTAATGGTATTTCGTAAATTCACAAGAGAAGTAATCCCTGTTCTTAAAAAAAATCTTTTTGAAATTTTCAACCTCATATACATTGGAATTGTCCCATAATCATGCTGATAAAACAAAGATTTTTCTTCCATCATATTTGTGAAAATTTTTTCCGTTTGTTCACTCAATCTACGATAACCAAGACCTGTACCAAAAGCAACAAACCTAAACTTTCTTTCAATAAAAAAATCCCCGTTTATTAAAATAGAATGGGCAAAGCTTTTGAATAAATCCTCATTGATTTTAACCGTTAACTCGTCGCCTTTAAAAGAAACAAACGACAAATTAGGAGAAAATCGAACCCCCCCTCCCAACTTACCCCAAGCAAAAACGTTTGAAGTTGAAAAGCAAAAAACAAGAACAAACAAAAATCGCATAACAAACACCCAATTATATTCCTAAACTGATTTAGCTGATACTTCAAAGGAAGAACAATGTTGCAATTGATACATAAAAAGTAGAATTAGATTTTTAACAAAGGTTTGTTAAAGGGAGTTTAATTTCTAATTTGTCAGGTTATATTGGACAATATTTTATTTATAGTATAAGATACCTTAATTGCAATTATCCTTCTCATAAATTTATTGTTTATCAACTCGGGACGAACCTTTCGAAATTCAAATGCCACAAAAAAAGGTCACAATAAATTGTGACCTTTTTTTTGTGTGGGCGATACTGGATTCGAACCAGTGACCCCCTGCTTGTAAGGCAGGTGCTCTGAACCAGCTGAGCTAATCGCCCGTATTGTTTAAAGAACATTCCGTTTTGCAACGGGAGGGCAAATATAAGGCTAGATTTTTCTTTTGCAAAGCAATTGCTAAAAAAAATAAAGTCTAACCTTAATTAAACAACTTATACCGCTTTATTTTATTACCCTTTCTTATTTTCCACGCATGATAACAGGATGGAACATCATGAGTCCATGTAGGCAAAAACCATGTAATAAGTAATCGATCAATATGACTAATCACACCTAAAAACACTGCGACTTTAAACGTCAAACCACCATAAGCAAAACCCAAAATTCCAGTAAACGCAGCCAATAGAGATAAGCCCCATGTTTTGGACAATAATGGGTGAAAAGCGGATTCCCTTCCAAATTTTAAAAAACTCATTAAATAACAAAGAACTTCCATAGCCAGAACACCTCTTACTAAATTAACGTGTTCATTAATTATTTCAGGATGTATCCAATAGGAATAAAAACCAATTGTCAACCAAAAAAGCATATCTACCTGACTATCCAACCTTCGCATAAATGCAGTTTGAACCCCCATATTTCTGGCAATTATCCCATCAAAAATATCAGATAAAAGGCCCAGATACATAAGCATTAAAATCAAATATCTGATTGAATCACCATAATAAGATCCCAGAATACCAATAATTGGAATTAATAAAAATCTAAATGCAATAAAATAATATGGTATGTGTAATTTTTTCATCTCTTTTTTTTTGTAAACTTATGACACAAATTAAAAAGAGCATTTTCAAATTTCACAATACAAATTTTGATTTTTGGATTTTTCGCAAATTTTGATTTTTAAAGCTTAAATTAAAAAACGCCTAATGACTTAGACGTTTTTATAAAATCTAAAGTAAATCTTTACCTACTTTTCAGACTGCTCTTTTGATATTTCATCCAGATTAATGATATCATCAACTTTTACCTTAGAGTCACTAGGTCGGAAAACAAATTTGTCTCCGTCAAAGAAATCCAGAGTAATTCTGCTTCCTGGTCTAATTTCTTGTTTTAATATAAGCTTAGACAACTCATTCAGAACTTCTTTTTGCATTACTCTTTTAAGTGGACGAGCACCAAACTGAGGATCATAACCGAGTCTGGCCAATTCTTCGAAAGCGAAATCTGTAGCTTCTAAATAAACGTTCTGATCTGCTAATCTATCTTGTATTTCTTTGAACAATATTTTTACAATTTGAGAAATTTCACCCAAACTTAAAGGAGTAAACATTATAGTTTCATCGATTCTATTAAGAAACTCTGGTCTTAATGTTTTTTTAAGTAAATCAAAAACTTCAAACTTTGTTTTTTCAGCGATAGCATCTAAATCCTTCCCCTTCACGTTTTCATAATTATCTTGAATAATGTGAGAACCAATATTTGAAGTCAAAATTAATATCGTATTCTTAAAATTGACTAACCGTCCTTTGTTATCCGTTAACCTACCATCATCTAAAACTTGCAAAAGCGTATTAAACACGTCGGGATGTGCCTTTTCAATTTCATCAAATAGAACTACTGAATATGGCTTTCTTCGAACGGCCTCTGTTAGCTGCCCACCTTCCTCATATCCAACGTAACCCGGGGGCGAACCTACCAACCTGGAAACCGAATGCTTCTCTTGATATTCGCTCATATCAATACGAACCATAGCATTACGATCGTTGAATAAATATTCACTCAATGCTTTTGCTAATTCCGTTTTTCCAACACCCGTAGTTCCGATAAAAATAAACGAACCAATCGGACGGTTTTCGTCTTGTAATCCCGCCCTACTTCTTCTTACAGCATCTGCAACAGCTAATATTGCATCGTCTTGACCTATAACGGATTTGTGAAGCTCTGCTTCCAAACGCAATAATTTCTGAACCTCAGCTTCTACTAATTTAGTAACCGGAATACCTGTCCACCTACTAATCACATCAGCAATTTCATCAGAATCAACTTCTTCCTTAACCATCTTCTCATTGCTCTGAATTTGAGCAAGTTTTTGCTTCAATTCGTCCTGAAGTACTTTGGCTTCTTTAATTTTCCCGTATCGAATTTCAGCGACTTTTCCATAATCACCAGAACGCTCGGCTTGTTCCGCTTCTAACTTGAAGTTTTCTATACTCTCTTTTGCTTGTTGGATTCCATCAATCACTTCTCTTTCAGCCTCCCACTTTGCTTTCAATTCATTTTTTTGATCAATTAGTTCCGCTAATTCCGATTTGAGATTCTCCAGTTTAGCGCTAGCCCCTTCCCTTTTTATTGCCTCTCTTTCTATCTCTAACTGAAGAATTTTTCGCTCTATTAGCTCAAGTTCCTCAGGTTTAGAATTGATTTCCATTCGTAACTTTGAAGCTGCTTCATCTATTAAATCAATAGCCTTATCTGG
>MDTD01043835.1_pt1 | contig 19117 bp, 12 predicted proteins | sample 811221 | NCBI WGS metagenome assembly MDTD01 (sample SAMN05326646, study PRJNA326480) | marine metagenome | isolation source: seawater | place: Pacific Ocean: South West | collected 2011 | reverse complement strand
TATCATGGCGACCTGCGACAGCTATGGTGTACATGTTCGTCCCTTTGAATATGTGCATTACCATGATGTCGTCTTTCAGCAGGTGCTGGATACTGCCGATGGAGTATTCTTTATTTTGAAGTCGGAGGAGATCAGTGATCATCTTCTGGGACTGATCGAAGAATCAGAAGCCATGGTTGTATCTCTGGAACGGGATTTAACGGCTCACGGCATCCCCAGCATTCTCACCCGTACGCCAATGGTCATCGACCTGATCCTGACGCACCTGAAGGACCTTGGGCACAAGCGTATCCTGGGGCTGAATACCCAACCTGGTGATTTTATCATCACTGAGCGTCTCAATCGCATGCATGCAGTAGCCCGTAATCTCGGACTGGAACTCGAATTGGTTAATGATCCGGTGCAGGTGTATGGCGACACCCTGGAGCAGTCGGTGCGGGTGCTGAATGGTATTATGGATGGACACGCTCTCAACGTTACGGCGATAGTCGGTGTTACTCAGCCGGCTGCAATTGGTGCCCAGCGGGTGATGTTTGAGAAAGGAATTCGTGTCCCTGATGATATATCGGTGTGCAGCATCGCCAATGAGGGTATGTGTCCGTATACCACCCCCGCCATTACAACGGCATGTGATATTGATCCGAGACTCGACATCAGTCGAAGCATCCGTCATATGCTGCAAGGTGTGTGGGAAGGAAATTTACTGATGGCACCATCCGCCGTACGTTTGTTTGCCGGAGAATCTTGTGCCGTTCCCGGGAGTAGGTCCCAGAGCTGATAGAATTTTCAGGCTGCCAACTTGAAAAGTGAGAGCAATGCCGTTACTATAGCACTAAGCTATAATGATAAATAGCAAAGCATTTCATAAGGAAGGTGTCAACTCACAGGATACAAAAGGGATGGCACCAGAATCTATGCAAATTCTTATTGGTGAATCAACCTCAACTCCAAGGATCAATTAATGGGTATCCAAACAATGATTGGACGGTTTATCATTTTAGCAATTGTAATGTTCACACAGGCTATTTGTGCGGCGAAATTAGCTATTCTTGATGAAAAAGGACGGGATAATAGTGGGCTAACCATGGATTTTTGTGAGTCCATAGAAGGGTGGCAAACTCATAATGGCTCTGAATTTAAGGGGCCATTACCGACTGTGGATATTTCCGCGACTGCCAAAAGTGGCATAGCTGTTTCCTGGGACTTCAGCAAGGGAGGCTATTATGTGGTTGCTCGTCGCAACTGTATGCTGTCACCGTCGGCATCGGAGCTGTTTTCGGTGCTATCATCAACGAAGGCTGTCTCACTAAGCATGCGTCTTCAAGACGGAGCGGGACGACATTTTCAGACTCATTCGGTGATGATTCCCGCCGGAGAAAAGGTGACGATCCGGTTGGATTTTGGGGGATCCTATAAAGAGCGCTGGGGTAAAGGCGACCACATGGTTCCAAAAGATGGAATTCAGCAGATTGGTTACGTTCTAAGTCCGGTTGAGGTTGGTGATGCAGGCGTTTTGACGCTACATAAAATGATTCTGGAAGATGCACAAAGCGCCTTACCTTTTGTTGGCGAGAATTTTGCCTTGAGCTCCTCTGAATGGAAGGTGACTGGGTTATGTGAAAGCCAATATAACAAGCTGAAATGGCAGGTTCGTGTCAACCCAGTCAATCCGAAGCCAACCTGGATGGACCTGCAATTTCCGCTGAATGGCCGCCCTTACTCTAAGCGCTTTGAGATAAGCGGAGACAGGGAGCACTTGTTTGAATATGAACTTACCTCCAAACAGCTAGCGAATCCTGAGAATCGCTATCTGGTAAAAGTGACAATGCAGTGTGGCAGTAACCAGACTTCAACTACATTCGCTATAACTGGCAATCAGTCTGCCACGCTGAATTTCGGGGAGCCTGTATTGTCGTCTGAGGTTAAAGAATCCATTATCGGGACGGGAACCCATTTCAGCATGGCTAACCGAAATATGGCTTTCAGGGGCTGGAAAGACTATGAGTATTTGACTGATAAAATTTCGGAAGCTGGGATTAAGTGGGTACGTGTAGAGGCTTCGCTGAAAAAGCTGGCAGACGGTTCTCTTGGAGAGCTGGAAGACTTTGATAGAGGATACCTTGAGTATCTGAAGAGCAAAGATCTTTCGCTTATCATGATGATTGGAATGAATGCCAAGGAAACACCAGATGATTTTGCGGCTCGTGCACTCAAGTTAGTAAGTGAAACGCGCAAGTATAGTTCTGTTTTCGAACTGGGCAATGAGCCTCATAACTTCGGTGGTTACCTATCGACTTTTGGAGGTACCTGGAACGGCAATGAACCTGATGGTTCCACGTCTCCATGGGTCTATGCTCATCTCAAGCAACTGAATGCTGGTGCCGATGCGATCAAGGCATCCTTTCCAGATGTCACCGTAATCAGTTTAGGCGCTCCGCCTCCAACAAATCATCGTTATCTGAAAATGGGCGTTTCAAAATCAATCGATGGCATTACTGAACATCCCTATAGTTTCTGTCTGACACCAGAGTTATTACCCTATAATCAAGGGATGATGGATCGTGATGGGATTCTTGCAGTGACGGATAATGGAACATTTGAAAATTATATACAGAACTATCTGGCTCTGTTTAAAGAAACAGGTGTGAATCGCACAATCTGGCATACTGAATTTGGCTTTGCCACCCATTGGCATGACTTGAAGAATGTGAAAGGATTGTATGCTGGTTTCACTGAATATACCCAGGCCGTTTACCTGATTCGCAGTTTCCTGCTTAATATGTCATTTCCTGAAATCAAGGCTGCATGCCAGTACAGCTTACTTGACGACTATGGCAGTACTCCCACCCATTCAGAAGCGAACTTCGGGCTTCTTCGTAGTGATAAAAGCCCGAAGCCCTCCTATTTCGCCGTCCAGCGGCTGGCGTCCCTGACAAATGGTTATAGTGCGACCGATGCCATCAACGTGACCATTACAGCATCCCCGATCCACAGGGCAATGGAACGGCAGATCCTGGTTCAAGACTGGGACAAGCAGAAAATCTTCAGTGAAAATGGTATTCGCTTTGTTCCATTTTCTGCCACTGATCCCAGCAAGCGTCCATTCATTGCCATCTGGTCGTCCCAGGCATTCGATGGGCAGTTTAACAACCGAGCTATTTCGCTTGAGATTTCTGGCGCAAAGCCATATGCTGCCGGTATGCTGGTCGCAGTTGACCTGATCACAGGAACAAGCTTTGATGTACCCGTTGCCATTGTGGATGACAAATTAGTGATTGATCAATTGGTTTTAACATCAAACCCTGTGATCCTTTATTGTCCACGGAAAATGACAACCCCGGAAGTTGCTGTTGATTAATAAGGCAGGCACCAGGCGTGAAGCGATTTTGCAGCGAGTTATTGCGGTGCCAATTTAGTTGAACTCTTTCCTGTAATGCTTGCAGACTGCTCTCTTATTTCATATTATAGCATAATGCGTTATGTGAGGGCTGTGCTGGATAGTTCCGTGTGGCTCAATTTGGTAAAATCAGGAAGGTGACAAGTCAGGCTGTTGCTGAACCTTCCGCAATATGATTGAGGCTGAATATGACACAAGCTGAGCAAGATGGAATATGCATGAAGCCAAAATCTATCCATGCTGATGGGTTCACACTTATTGAGCTATTAGTCGTGGTAGCGATAATCGCCATTCTTGCATCGTTTTTATTGCCAGCACTTTCAAAAGCACGGGGAGCAGCCAGAGAAGCCCTCTGTCACCAGCATCTCAAGCAGAATACGCTGGCCCATCAATTGTACTTCGCAGACAATGATGACTATTTCCCGACTCCAGATGGAGGTAATTTCCCTAAATACTTTTTATGTCTGAGTCGTTATGGCATCGGTGATGCCTACAATAAAAGTAGCGATGTACTCTGGTGCCCAGATGATCCCAACCTGACGCGTGTGGCCACGAAAGTGAGTCGCTGGAATAATGGACGTATCAGTTATGGATTTAACCGGGATCTTCGTAACAAGAGGGTTACCCAGGTATCTGATTCAGCGGAAACCTTACATATTGTCGAGAATGCTGCCAGGATGAGCGATAATCTGGATTTTGGCTATTTCTTTACCTGGCCATCCGCTAACTCTTTAAATCCAGTTGCCTATCCTCGTCATGAGGGCAGACGGGCATCCACGCTTTGGATTGATGGACACACCAGCAAAGCCCTTGCCGCAGGTGACTATTATTGGCAGAGCCTCTATGCCGAAGGTGTATTTGGGCAGCCGTGGCTTGATCACAATGTCTGGGATTTGGACTGACAATTATTGCGAGTTGATCATGTGAACACTGGGTTCCTTCCCGAATATGAAAGTACCGTCCCTTTGAGGAAGCAGGCCTTTACCAGATGAGTCGGAATACCTGATCTCGCCCCGAAAAATAGTGGTGCATGCCCTTGATATCACTTGTTGAGTTTTATAAAATAGCAATATGCTATAATGAAATGCGGAGAATTGCTACGCATGGGCGAAAGGAAAATTCTAACGCAGTCAACAGGCGTTAAAAAAGAAAGGACATCGGCATGTCAACAACACTCAATAACAGGATTGGAACCTTTAGCTTAAGGCAAAGGTCTCTTACAACTACATTCACGCTGATTGAACTTTTAGTAGTAGTTGCGATCATAGGGATTCTCGCCTCTTTGCTACTTCCGGCGTTAGCCAAAGCACGTGGTGCAGCCCGTGAAGCACAGTGCCACAACAATCTCAAACAGATTATGCTGGCTCATCAGCTCTATTTTGCCGATAATGATGACTACTTTGTCCATCATTATGGGTTATCTGGGAACTATCCCAAATATCATGTAGGCCTGGGTGCGTATGGCATTGGTGATGGCACTCAGAAGAGCAGTGATTTATTGTGGTGCCCGGAAGACCCGATTTTGACATTGGCAAGTAAGCAATCCAGCTGGAATAATAGCAGAATCAGCTATGGCTTCAATCGCGGTCTCAGGAAGGCAAGGATTACTCAAGTGTCCAAAGCTACCGAAACAGTACATATCGTTGAAAGTGCTGCAGAACCCCGTCAGGGCAAATACTTTGGCTATTTCTTTGTGGAGCCGAGTGCAAGCGGTGGAAATCCAGTGGCATATCCGAGGCATGATGGTCGCCGCACCTCTACTTTATGGATTGATGGGCATACCAGCAAGACAGTTACTTCTGGAGACTACTACTGGCAGGGATTGTATGCCGATGATGTGTTCGGAAAGCCTTGGACGATAGGGAATGTTTGGGACTTTAAGTAGTCGGTTCAACGGACCTGAGTTGTCAAAACAGGCTCGTACCAACAAGCTTACGAGCCTTTTTGCTCTCTTGAGATTACTGGGGTTGTTAAATCCATTATTCCATTATATGGCCTTAGGCGGGGGCTGTCTCTGCCTGAAGGGGTGCATGAACCACAGCACATGGGGAGGTATTTACCTGAATATTCGTATTTGAGGACAACATCTGTGCTTGCACTTTCCATTCCTTACAGGAGAAAAAAATGACCCGTCCCATACAGTTCACTATTGTTGTGATGATGCTAAGTGTTGCTTCCCTAGGCTGGGCAATTCCTATCGACTTTACCTATAGGACGATCACCAGTTACAGCAATCAGGATATCGATCAGACCCACTCTGTTTTGGATAGAGGTTTAAGTATTCAGTTAACAGGGAATACCTGGCGAAAAGTCGATTTTGGCTATGTGGTGACCACTGATACCATGCTGGAGTTCGATTTCAGTTGCTCGGAACAGGGAGAAATTCATGCGATTGGGCTGGAAAACAACGATTTGCATGACCAGGCAGCAATGATTCAGCTTTACGGTACCCAGACTTATGGAGTGCAAGGCTACAATAATTATGCAGGCGGAGTTCAGCACTATAAGGTACCTGTGGGGCAGCTTCTCAGCACCGGCAGCAAGCTTTACGTCACCTTTATCAGTGATAAAGATGCCGGGGCCACCAGTTCTCTATCCAGTACGTTCAGCAACATTCAGATTTATGAGCAAGGCGATGTCGATGAGATCGATTTTAATGCGGTGTCATTCAGCAGTTATGGTGGTCAGAATGCCCAAAATTCCTATACGGTTTCAGCGGATGGTACCAGTCTGACCTTGACCGGAAATACCTGGCTCAGAATCAGCAAAGCGATCACATTTACAGAAGACACTGTGGTTGAGTTTGAGTACAAAAGTACAGAGACAGGTGAAATTGGGGGTATCGGATTAGATGTCGATACTGGGTTAAGCGAGGACGCAATTTTTGCGCTTGCCGGAAGCCAGCAATATGGGGACAGGACCTATTTTGATTATTCTGGTTCAGATTGGAAGCACTATGTGATTCGTCCCGGATATTTCAGAGAAGGCACCGTCAACTACCTTATTTTTGTAAATGATAAAGATAGTGGCGATCAGACCCTCAGCAACGGTATGTTCCGGAATATGAAGATCTATGAAGACAGCAGTCAACCAGTTCGCCCTGTCATGCTGCCAGCGAAGCTAACCCCGACTGTCCTTCCGGCTGGCTCAAGACTGAAAGTCGATTTTGCCTGGGATGCAGTTCCCACGCCAGAGGATTTACGAATGTTTGTTCATATTCGCAATATGAGTGGCAGTCTGATTCAACAGGCAGACCACACGTTACCTTTCCCGATCAAAACCACGACCTGGCAAGGACTGAATCTCTGGACCCGAAATATTATTCTTAAAGAGAATATACCTGACGGTTCCTATCAGATCATTGCCGGACTTTATAATAGTACAGGAAACTATGGCACTCAGATCAGCCCAGGTGTAGACAATTTCAATGGTTGGAATACGCAAAAATTAGTTGGTACATTTATTATTGACTCTACGGCTCCTGTTCCACCTTTGGATTCAGACGGCACTGTCTCTCTGGACCTGACCCATTTTGTCATGACCTTCAATGATGAATTTGACGGGCCTTTAGACGTCTCTTCAGATGGAAATGGCACGAAATGGATGGGGGGTCTTCCATATGGAACTGGGGGCTTTGGAGATGCCTGGTTTGGGATGTTTTCCTCAGATCCCGATTTACCCTTTTCGGTCAGCAATAGTGTTTTGGATATTACGGCCTGGTATGATACCATTTCATCTCACTGGCGCTCTGGAGTGATTGCATCGGTTGATCCTGATGCAGTTGGCTTTTCTCAAAAATATGGCTATTTCGAAATGCGAGCTAAACTACCAGAAGGTCCCGGAACCTGGCCGGCTTTCTGGATGTTATCAACCAATAGCCTTACTGATGAAGGTGATGCCCGATTTGAATTAGACGTACTGGAACAATACGGGCACGCCCCTGAGACTATGCATTCTGGATATATCCTGCATGGTGATACATCTGCAATCCACAGCAGTAATTTCTGGGTGGAGGATATGTCAGCAGACTATCATACTTACGGTGTGATGTATGATGAACAAGATATCATCTGGTATTTCGATGGCGTCGAATTAATGCGTACAATTACCCCTATCGCTGCTAAACAATATCCGGTATATGTGTTGGTCAATCTGGCACTCGGTAGTGGTTGGCCGATCACCAATACTCCTGACCCATCAATCATGAAAGTGGACTATGTAAGGGTCTACCAGCATCAGCGTCATTTTGAAACCAGCAATCTGAACAAGACTAGCAATGCCGCTGTTAATACCATGACCGATTCATATGCCAGCGGTGGAGTGGCAGATGTACTTTCGGCTACAGGAGTTGGAAGCTATGTCACCTACACCGTTCCCATGGCAGCCGGTACCTGGCATATGAAAATGAAAGGCAAGCGCTATACCAGCCGTGGCCAGTTCCAGGTGTCAGTGAATGGAGTCATTGTCGGTTCGGTGATTGATCAGTATGGAACGTCTGCCTGGATGGAATTTGATATCGGTACAGTTACGATTCCACAGGACGGGAATGTGTCTGTGACCTTTACCGTTACGGGTAAGAATGCCGCCAGCACAGGCTATATCGGTGTTATTGACAACATAACGTTTGATCTGAATTAAAGGATATAATAGTGTTATAATGCCAGATTTTCGTTGCGCAGATCTGGCATTATAAATCGCATAAATAAACTATTATTTGTGTCTTTTATATCTTTACAATCTATGTTATTTTCTCTAACGTGATTCACTATAATTCAACACATAACTCAGGAGTCAAAAATGAATTTATATACACATCAACCAAATCTGAAAACACGCTGGGCATGCTGTGAGAATCCGTTAGGCAAAAAGGGGGGAGCTTGTCGTAATGATGACGGGAGAAAGCGTTTCCCATGCAAGGCACCTTTGGCACCTGGCGAGCATTTCATCATGGCTAAAGCCAGCGGTACAAGTGGTTGCGTACGCCGCATTTGGATTACCATAAAAGAACGAAACCTGCACATGATGAGGGGGTTGCGTTTGCAAATTTTCTGGGATCATGCACCGGCTCCTGCTGTAGACGTTCCACTGGGCGATTTTTTCTGTCAGATGAATGGTAGAAATGTTCCTTTTGAAAATGCTCTTTTCAGTAGTCCGGAGGGGAGAAGCTATTGTTGTAATGTGCCGATGCCATTTAAGGAAAGTATGGAAATATCTGTAACAAATGAAACAGATGAACCTGTTAGATTTTTCTTTTACGAGGTGGATTATACGATAGGTGATAAATGGGAGAAAGATACTTTATATTTTCACAGTCATTGGCGTTGCGAAGCACCAACTACTCTGCTAAAGGATTATGAAATCCTACCTGGTATCAATGGTAAAGGACGCTATTTAGGAGCAACAATAGGAGTCAAAGCTGATACAGAGACTTATGTGAAATCATGGTGGGGAGAAGGTGAAGTCAAGATGTTTCTGGATGGTGACACTGACTATCCTACCTTATGTGGTACAGGAACGGAAGATTACATTGGGACGGGTTGGGGCCAAGGTTCATACTCGAATCTTTACCAAGGATGTCCACTTGCTGACGCAGAGCAATTTCACTATGGTTTTTATCGCCTGCACATACCCGATCCGATCTTCTATAATGAGTCAATTCGAGTTACGATCCAGCAAATTGGGTGCGCTCTAAAAGATGTTACGGCTCAAATGCATGGGCTTGGACGTAAACTAATTCGGGGAGACGACCCCCTTGATCTTGCGGATGAGATAATGGCAAATCGAACCATCCTTTTTGAGCGGCAGGATACTTGGTCGAGCTGTGCCTGGTATTATCTTAATACCCCGGAAAGTAACCTACCAGCCCTGATGGATGTCTCTCAACGTATCCAAGGATGATTTCAAAAGACCTGGCGTATAAAATCTACAGTTTAAAATGAACTGAGATGAGAGAAAGGATTTCCAGTATGTCCTATTCGCGATGACTGTAGCTTATAGTGCCCAGGTTTCGTTGCTCCATTCGGTGGCAGGCTCTTCGTCAGTCTCGGCGGCACTGATAATGGTTTTCATCAGCATTACCAGCAGGTCTCGGGCGTGGGGGACCTGATCGGTTGAAGCTTGAAGAATGGGCACATCATCAGGAAGCTGCATTTTACGTGCAACGTATTCCAGGCAATCCGGGGTTTTCATAACTTGCTGGCATGCCGGGCAGACCAGCACGGCACCAGTCATTTCCATGTTTGCCTCGGTTGGGTTACCGCAAAGGGTGCAGTCAATGGTGAACATGGCATCATCCCGTCTTTTGGCCAAATGCGGAACAACCACGTAATAGAGGCCATGGAAACGTGCCCATGCCTGTCGTAGCAGGCGAAGATTCTGATCCAGGACATCACGGGTCTGATCGGCGCTGATGAGGAGGAAGGATACAAACGAACTTGCATTTTCCCGCATCCAGGAAAGAATGGTACGATCAAGAACCGGCGGCAGCATGACGACATCCAGATAGTGCTTGGTAACGAACTCATAACGGACAGTTGTCATGCCGTTTTCAACTTGCGATGCTGGATCTGTCTTGGTTTGGAACCGGTGGATTTCGGTCAGCGAGTCGATAAGTGTAGATGCATGATCCGGGCGGTTCCCGGCGATAAGGATTTTTGGGCAGTCCAGGCTCCAGTCTGCTTCTGCTTCATCGTAGATACGTTTAAAATCGCCTTCACCGTCATCCCAGGCAAGTGGGAAAGGTATATCTACCAGCTCCGTTTCGATATTCTGCAGAACCTTTATGACCAATGCATTGGAATAGCAGTTGAAGACATGCCAGCTGAAGTCCTGGAACAACGCACCTGCCTCCTCTAAATAGCCATGGTGCAGAAGCTCTAGCAGTGCAATCGTGGACTGGCGGGTTGCGATGGCGGCGTCGTTCAGGATTTCGTCCAGCGTATATCCCGTGATGGCATGCTCATAGGTCATACGTTTGACCTTGGAGGACTCGGATTCCGGCAAGTCTTTTTCACCACGGGTAAAAATCGTTTCGAGGGGTGGCAACTTGCGACGGGCAGCATGAAATTCCGCCACCTTGGCCATTGCCTGGGAGATGGCATCGGTCAAAGGTGTAGCTATTGCACCCGGCGGAGCATTGGTTTCTCCTTCTATAAAGGTTGCCGTGCAGTTTGGCCAGGAAAGGATCTCAACCATCGCTTCCAGGCCTTGAAAACTGCGAGCCTCGGCATACATCAGATTGCCATCTCGAATGGCCAACCAACCTTTGCTGCCATGATGCTTCACAATAACCCGGCCATTTTTACCTTCAGCAGACAGGAATTGCAGGATCATGGTCAGCTCTGCTGAAGTGGCTGAAGCGGATATGGACGATATGGCCTGCAGACGTTGAATGCTTTCTGTATGGTGGCGCAGTCTGGCTAGAATCGCAGCCCGATTGAATGGCACCTGCACAAAATCATCAGCCCCAGCATCATAAGACGCGACCGTCTTATTGCCTTCCTCATCGTCATGCCCCAGCATCAGGATCGGATACATGTTGACTGTACTGGAGCGGCGGAGCATCTTGCAGATCTGAAAGGCTTTGTCACCTTCTAGATCGCAATTGATCAAGACAAGGTCAGCCTTATGATCCGCCAGAAATTGGCATGCACGCTGAGTGTCTTCACAGGAAAAAAACTGGTAGCCTGCCTCGGTAAGTACAGGATACAGACAATGGGCATCCGGATCGTCGGTAATAAACAGAAGTTTTGGGCTGGGGGTTGCCATAGGGGTGCGTGAAGATATCCAGTAGGCATGGTCAAAGTTCGGGCATGATGCGATGGGAGATTGAGGCAATATCTTTCCACGGCATTGCGTAACATGATACACCGCAAAGAGTGCGTCAATCGCAACCTGATAAACTTACTCACTCAACCTTATATTGACTTGGCATTCGGCTGGGGAATTGTTAAGATATGGCAATATCCAGCGAGCAGGGAGAAACCAGTGTCTACAGTATGGGAAGAGTACCGCCAACCACTTTTGGCGACATTGCCGAAACTTTCGAGGATACCTTACGAACAGGCACGCCTGCTTAATTGCTTCCCTCTTCCAGCGAAGGAAAACGGGAGACAGGTTTTTCTTGTCGGGTTGTTTCTTGATCAGCCCAAGGATCTGCTGATCCAGCTCAAACAACTTGTGCATGGCGAGATTGGGTTGCTTGTTGCCGATCCCTATGAAATTGATCAGGCAATTACTTATTGCGACCGTATATCCCGGGCGGAGATTGCCAACTGCAAAGGCAATTCGGATTCATGTCCGAAATATTGGAAGTGCCTTAAGGAAACAAGCGCCCCTAAGGTGCGTATCTGCACACAGTGCCACCGAGAAGTCCACTGGGCAGAAACAGAACATGAACTTTGCCAATTGATCGAATCCGGTCACTGTGTCGCCTATGCATGCCCGGAATGTGAACTGTTTGATGACTTGGACGCCAGCTCGCCGCTGGACACGATCCGCAACCTGACCGAACTGGATCACCTGGATATGACGCCGGATATCATTGAGCCAGAGATTATTGACGAAGATGACCTGGCCGGCAAGCTGCTAAGTCCCTGGTCTGAAAGCAAGCGTACAGTGAGTCATCCTGAAAAAGCGCTTTCTTTGATTGCTTCTGCTGTGGATGAATGGGAGCGTGTGCACCGTGAATTACCAGAGGATCTTACCAATCTGGCCCCTTTCATTAATGTCTGGCTTTCCCGACGGCCATTGAGCTGTGTGACCCCTGTCATTGGTCCAACCAGATTGTTCCTGGGGCGTTCTCCTTATTCGGATCCGACCTGTAGTCCATGCGTGTCAATTTCCGAGGCCGATGGGGTGTTTACTGCGTGGGGAGATTGGCGCACCCCTGCATTTACTGGCCAGGCTCGCGAAGTGCTGGACTGGTTGATTGGTCAAATTGATCTGCTGGAAGAGTAGACCTGCCACTCTGCCAGGGTGCTTGACAATCAATCACGGTGCGTTCACTTTCTGCTGACCGTAAAAATACTACCTATTTGTCTGAAGGATTGTTTATGAAGCGCACACATACCTGTGGCCAATTGCGGCCGGAGCAAGCCGGCCAAACCGTTACTCTTACTGGCTGGGTGAACAGCCGTCGGGATCTTGGTGGGGTTGTTTTTATCGATCTCCGTGATCGTGAAGGTCGTACGCAGGTGGTGATTAACCCAAATCAAGACCCGCGGCTGGGCGATCTGGCTAAGCCTGTTCGGGAAGAATGGGTCGTCACGGTGTCCGGTACGGTCAAAGCGCGTCCGGAAGACATGGTCAATAAAAATTTGGCGACCGGTGGTATCGAAATAGAAGTAAGCGCACTGGAAATAGAAAACAAGGCGCGTCCGATGCCTTATAATCTTGATGATCCCCTTACCAGTGAAGAGATCAAGCTTAAGTATCGCTATCTTGATATGCGTCGGTCCAGCCTGGGGGAAAACTTGCGTCTGCGCCACAAAGTGGCGAAGATTACCCGAGATTACATGGACGAACATGCGTTCACCGAGGTTGAAACGCCGATCCTGAGCAAATCAACCCCAGAAGGGGCCCGTGATTATCTGGTGCCGAGCCGGGTCTGGCCCGGACAATTTTATGCCCTGCCGCAGGCACCACAGCAATACAAACAGATTCTGATGGTCGCTGGTGTTGAGCGCTATTTCCAGATTGCTAAATGCTTCCGGGACGAAGATCTGCGTGCTGACCGGCAGCCCGAGTTTACTCAGATTGATATCGAAATGTCGTTTATCGATGAACAGGACATATACGATCTGGTGGAAGGTCTGTTGGCTCGCATTCTCAAAGGAACTCGGGATCTCGACATCCAGTTGCCTTTCCAACGCCTCAGTTACCAGGAAGCCATGGATCGGTATGGAAGTGACAAGCCGGATACCCGGTTTGGCATGGAGATCGTGGATATTTCACCTGCTCTGGCCAATTGTGAATTCAAAGTCTTCAGTGGTACACTGGCGGCTGGTGGGACGATCCGTGCGATCAACGCGGTGGGTCAGGCAGAAACCGCTTCTCGCAAGATTACTGATGGCTGGACAGATACCGTCAAGCGCTTTGGTGCCAAAGGGTTGGCCCACATCAAAGTGGAAGCAGATGGCTCGCTAAAGTCACCCATTGCCAAATTCCTGAGCGAAGGAGAACTTCAGAGCATTGTCGATGCGACCCATGCGCAGCCCGGTGATATCATTCTGATTGTGGCCGATACCTGGAACGTTGTGAGTGAGTCTCTGGGTCGCTTGCGCCTGGACATCGCACAAACTGCCGATTTGATTCCCGAAGATCAATTTGCGTTTCTCTGGGTTGAGCAATTTCCGCTGCTTGAGCATGATGCGGAACTGGGTCGCTTTTTCCCCATGCACCATCCGTTTACCAGCCCTGTTCCTGAGGACATGGACAAACTGCAGAGCGATCCCGGTGCCGTACGGGCCCGGGCTTATGACGTGGTTCTCAATGGTTGCGAGATTGGTGGTGGGTCTATCCGTATCCACAATCAGGATGTGCAATCGCAGATGTTTGATGTTCTGGGTATCAGCCGTGAAGAGGCACAACATCTTTTCGGTCACCTTCTGGATGCACTCAGTTATGGTGCTCCACCGCATGGTGGCCTGGCACTCGGTTTTGATCGTATTGTCATGCTGCTGGCTGGTGCAGATTCAATTCGTGATGTCATTGCTTTTCCCAAGACGACGAAGGCCAGCTGCCTGATGACGGACAGTCCGGCATCTGTCGATCCCGCTCAGCTGGAAGAACTGCACATCGCCTTAGCCGACCAAAAATAGGCAATGGACCCTACTTTGGGTTCAGAGCTCTTAACCGGAAGCAGATCGGCTCCGATGACAGCAGCACCATTCAAACAAAAGCCCGATTTGCCGTGTTGGGTGAGTGTGGCTGTTATCGGTATTCCACTACTCTGGTTATGGATTGCGTCACTCGTCGTGCGGGTAGAGCCTTATGATGGATGGGATGCGATCTATAATTCCTTCATGCTGGTGCATGGAGGATCGGTGGCACCAGGGCGTTTCCCTCTTATCAGTATAATATGTCTGCCGGGCTATTGGCTTGCTGAAGGGGTGAGCCTGCCTGCTTCTGACGTTCGACCATATCATGCCGTGCTGACCATTTGCGTCACGTTTGGTGTCGTGTTCTCCTATCGCTGGATTACACAGGCAACAGGGCGATTTGCTGGCACCATTGGCATGTTGATCGGAGTCTTTACCATGATGTTCTTCTCGTATGCGTGCTTCCTTAGTCACGATATACTCCCGGGCTTCATGTTGTTGGCTATGGTTGTTCTCTCGGTTTCATACCAACGCCATGGTGGGCATTCCCGCTTGCTGTTATTGGTTTTCATTGGCGCTTCATCAGCACTGATCAAACCGACATACGGCGTGTTCTGGGTCAGTCTCTTAGTTGCGGTTGCCTTTGCGTGCATCATGAGCAGGCGAGGGCCGAACCGTCGGGAGTGGTTGCTGGTTATGGCTTCCGCCTGGAGTGGCCTGCTCTTCTGGTTGGTATTGGCGGTCTGGTTAAAATCGACGTATCCACAGGTGTCATTTCTTCGGCGGCCATTTGATCACTTGCATGCCATGACAACCACTGACCATGCTACAGCTCCCCTTTTGATTTATCTATACAATAGTTGGGCCTATGGTGTGACCGCACTGGTGCTGGTTATTCCGGGAATCATATTGTGCTGGAGGCGTGGGCGTTTTTTCAGGCAAGTCGCGATTGTCTGGATATGTGGTCTTGTTGCCATGCACATCACCGCAGCAAGAGAAGTACGCTACATTGCGTTTCTGATGCCCTTAACCGCTATTCTTGTTGCAGTCGCCATTCGATGGTTGTGGCGAAAACGGAAGCGTTGGGCCATGATTCTGGTATTACCCATCATGCTGGATATCTGCCTGGCGGGTAAGGAAGCGGTTCGTGTTTGTGCGCCTTATTACCGAACAGATCAGCTTCAGGTACTGTTTGATCTTATAGATACCGCTCCAGGGCAGCCTGCCATGGTATTTGCGCCGGGTGGAAATCCTTTTTTTGTCACCAGGTCTGCGGATATTCAACCCTTTGGAGGGGATTGGTACCACCGACTCCATCATATCAACCGAGCCCATTTACAGTTTGCAGCACCGCAAAACATTCGGGTGCTGGCGCTTGAGGAAGGGGGTATCTGGTTCCCGGATTTGATCCGCAACGGAACAAACATCTGGATGCTGATGCCGGGCCAGGGGCTTTCCCATAATGTGAATGATCTTCATTCCCGTGGTCCGGAAGAAAAAGAGACTGGCGCTTTTCTGGCCCGTGGTGAGACGCTGTTGATCACGACCGTGGGTGATGTGTGGAGCCTTGGGAATTCGCCAGCAACCATAAAAGAAAGTACTGGTGGAGTGGTGATTGCAGGAGATGCATTGCAGGGGATGCTATTATTTCATCTTCAGATCGGGGAAATAATTATCCCTTTGGAACCCTCTCCAACGGGCCTGATAGCCAGGCACGTGACTCTGGCCGATTTCCAGAAAACAGTGGAGAATGGCGGGGTTCTCATTCACGCTTTTAAGCCATTTGCGCACCAGACCATGATCAATGGAGGTACACAATGGGTAAGAAATCAGCGAAAGACATCTCCCTGAAAGCCCTGCTGAATCAATCACTGGAATTGATCAATTAGCAAGACGGGCTTCCGGGCTCTATATTCTGCGGCTCTATGAGGAGCCAAAGCCGCAGTACAGGGGAAACTTCTGAGAGATTAATCAGATGGGAAATCATAAGATCGCGCAACGCGCATCCTATCTGGTGATAGGTGCCAATGCTGTTTTACTACTGATAAAAGCGGCTGCCTCGTCGGTTTCAGACAGTCTTGCCATTATGTCTGAAACCGTCAATTCATTGACAGATGTCTTTGCCTCAGTCGCCGTGTTGATTTGTGTATATATTGCCAGCCAGAATGCGGATGAAAAACACCCATTCGGTCACAGCCGTGCAGAGCCATTAGCGGGTTTGGTGGTCGCAATTTTTACGGGGATCATGGGCTGGGAAGTGATCCGAGAGCCTCTGCCTGGTTTGCTGAATCAGGTCACCGAACCCAAGGAAGTCGGTCCTTGGGCTTTGCCCGCCCTGATAATTACGTTGGTGGTAAAAGCAGGTATGACCTATGCTCTGAATAAAACTGCCAGGAAGGTTCACAGCCCTGCCTTGAAGGCCAGCGCGATTGATTGTCGCAATGACATGCTGGTTGCCACCGTGGCTATTTTCGGTGTGTGCCTGGCTGGCAATTACCCGAATCTCGATACGGTGGCAGCGATAGTGATCGGGGTCTATATCCTCTACAACGCCTACGCCATTGGGCGTGAGAATGTTGATTATCTGATGGGAACCACTCCCGATGCCGAGTTGATGAATGATATCCGAAAAGCTGCCGAAAAAGTAGAGCATGTGAACTCCGTCTCGGATGTGCGAGGGCATTTTGTCGGGACATTCGTCCATGTAGAGCTCGCGGTCATTGTCGACGGCGACCTGACGACCGCAGATTCCCATGAAATCGCCGAAACCGTACGTGAGCGTCTTGAAGCGCAGCCTGTTATTGATCGGGCCTTTATCCATATCGAACCTGAAGGCTCTGGCAGGCCGGCCATTCCACCTCCGGGAGTCGTCAAATAACCCTTGGCTAAATAACCAAACGGTGGTATGCTTTGCCGCACGAGGCGGTATGGAATCTTTTGATGTCAAGGAATGAGTGTTATGGCGCGATCACTTGTGTTTGCTATTGGGGAATCGACCTTTGAAGCTCCGATTGAGCGGGTAGACCGCTCGAAGCTTTACGGGCGTGTTGAGCGCAAGGCTTATGATCGCCAGGGTAAGGAATGCTACTATGGCTCCATATCCGCTGATGGCCTTCACATATTCGGCAAGGAAGCGTTTGAGCAGGGTTATCTGGATTCTGATGGGGAATGGCTGGAAAGTCGATCATTGACCATCGTCGACGAGGCTGGTGATCCATTAGAAAAGAAAACGTCATCCTTCAAAGAAACTGTTGAGCTGAAAGAGACAGTTTCTGAAGATGAATTCCTGCTGCATATCGCTCGTTCTGTTTACCAGCTTGAGGCGGATCAGGAGTTGCTCAAGGCCGTACGCGAAGCTGAAGGGATCTATACCTTCGAATATGCTTATAATGACAGCTATAGCCCCGATCAAGCCTTTCTCATCGAATCAAATGGCACCCTCTTCATGATTATTGGCGAACATGGAGGATTTGATTTTATCGGCCTGTCCGAGGCAGAATCACCGGAATCCGAACCCGATGAAGATTCGGAAGAGGATGATGCCGTTGAAGCCCTCGACTTTGGGATGTTTTAAGGAGTTTGCACCATGCGTGAGATACATATCAGCAATACTAAAAACCGAAACTCCAAAGTAAACCTGGGGACCCGTAAAGTGCGTGCCCGTTCGCGTTATGTCGATGATCAGGGGCGTTCAGTCCAGAGTGCAAGAACCGTGAAAGGCACGCTTGAAACCGATTTCAGCACCCTCACCACTAATGTCTCGCCCGAAGATCTGTCTGCGATGCTGATTGCTGGTGACCCGGAAATTGATATCGAACTGTTTGGCAAGCGTATTGATGCTACCAATCGCCTTTATCTGAATGCCGATAATGAGGCCGCCTATGGAGTGGTGATCAAGGAATTGGTCTACGACGCGCAGGGAAATCAGACAGACGAACGCGACTTTCAACCTGCCGATGCCAATATCAATCAGGAGTTGCCGCTCAAGCTGAATGAGAAGCTCTGCCTGCCAAAATCCAAAGCGATTCGGATGTTTGTCTTTACCGCCTGCTATCAGATCAGCCATCGGGATGGCCTCACCTACGATTTTCTTTTCGATATGGCGAAGGATCTTGAAGCCAAAGGTGTCATGATGATGCTTGGTGCCGGTGATAAAGCCAACCAGCCCCTGGTCATCAATCGTAATGGCACCGCCCTCCGCGGCTTTCTGGAAGGACGGACTCAGGGTGACAAGTATATGCTGCTGCTCCATATGACCAATCTGGAAATGAAGCCGCTTCCGAAAGCTGAGGAGGAAAACCCATGAGCACCCGCCTCGATCAGTCCAGGCTTGATACCATGCCCAGTGGGATTCGTACGGGTACCGCACTGGCAGACGACTCCCTTGCCGCTCTGGGACGTACCTACAAAAAGGATGTCGCGAGCCGTTATCGCCTGCTCAAGGAAAGCCAGATGCGGGAGTTGAGTCCCGAAGGCCTTTACGCCTCCATTAAACTGGATGGCCAGCTCCACTTTCTCTACAAAGATGATAATGAAATCTTTCTCTGGAATCCACGGGGGAGAGTCATCACCAACCTGCCTTTACTGGCTGAAGCCCGCAACACATTGCCAGCAGGACGAATAATCCTGGCAGGCGAGCTCTATAGTACCCTGCGCGAGCGCTCCCGGGTCTACGATGTCACCTCAGCCCTCGGCCAGTCCTCCGATGGCGATGTCAGTAAACTGGCGTTCGGGGCCTTTGATATCCTGGAACTGGATAGCGAGCGCTGGACGGGTCACTCCTTTAAGGAAACCAACGACAAGCTCGCTGAGCTGTTGCCAGCTACCAGTGGTCCCATCCATCACGTTGAGCACCATGAGGTCGATCTTCAGAAACTGACCAAGATGTTTAATGACCAGG
>MDTD01029686.1_pt1 | contig 19119 bp, 18 predicted proteins | sample 811221 | NCBI WGS metagenome assembly MDTD01 (sample SAMN05326646, study PRJNA326480) | marine metagenome | isolation source: seawater | place: Pacific Ocean: South West | collected 2011 | reverse complement strand
TCTGTAATGACCCAAAGCAGGTGCTGTACAGGTGTCGATACGATGATTTGAAGGATTGGGTCTTTTTATGCGGAAAGTGTCTGACGGACGTTAAAACGAGATTTGAGGACACCTACCAATACGGTGGCACTTGGAAAAGTAAGAAGAAGTGAAATTTCTGAGAGTCTTTCTGCACCTCACTTTTCTGAAATCTCATACTCAGATTACAGTCTGAGTATGAGAACTCTATTCATCATACCTCTGGTTCTAATGTCTCTAGTGTCATTCCCTAGTTGGGGTTTGACGATGGATGACTTGGTTCAACGTGAGGGCATCTATTACAAAAAATTCACTGATATTCCATTCACTGGTGAAATTGATGAGGGATTGGAGACTGGTAAATTCAAAAACGGTAAGCAAGAGGGAATGTGGGTCGGTTACTGGGAGATTGGAAAAGTAATGTGGAAAGCAGAATTCACACAAGGAGAGGAAGACGGTTCTTGGGTTAGTTATCACTCTAACGGCGCATTGTTTAATAAAGGTGAATACCAAAACGGGAAAAGAGAGGGGGTTGGTTATTTTATTTTGCAAATGGCACTGTTTGGAGTGATGCGACTGGAACATACAAAAACGGTGTGACGGTGAGTAACTGACCAAATAGACCCCCACCAAAACTGGCAGAAATTTATTTGAACTTCCCTAACAAATTTTTAAGATAACCCTATGAGAGAAGTTTACGAGAAATTTATATTTTTAATCTTAGTAACAGCATCAGTGTTGATTTTGTAAGGTTCTTTTCTTTGAAAATGAAAAAAACGAGAGGTCATAAAAACCCTCATTTCCCCTTTTCTGGAAATCCAAAATCAGTCATCAAAATAGTCTTATCTACCACCTCTATACTGAAGTCTGACCAGACTGGTGGATACTCTCGGTTAAGTAATTCTTCCTTTGCCGATCTCTTCTTCAAGATTGAGTGGACGTGCGCACCTCTGAACTTCTTACCTCGCATGGTCTGGTATCCTTCCTTATTCATCCACTCAGCAATTGCATCGAAGGTCAAACCTTGCTCTCGATGCTCAGAGATGGTTTGATAGAGGAGTAATTGATAGTCGGAGTAGTGATTGCCGGTGAGGGCAGGGGAACGACAGGTGAGGGTGAAGTTGAAAACCACATCTGCAGGAAAAAGTGCATCATCACACCGCACAAGTGTTACAGTTGAATGACTGGTTTATTTGAGTATTTATGGTAGGGTTGAGTCTTATGTCTAATTCAAAAATGATTAAAACAATTTGTGGAATTGACAAATATCACCAATTGAAAAGAGACAAGTCTTTATGGGGAAAATTAAGACTTTTATGGTTTGTAGCAATTGCCACGCTGAGAGACTTGAACAAATAGAGGGGCATAAAAGGAAAAGCAAAAAACAGTAGGTCAACTTGGCCATATATAATTAATTTTTTAACCTTGTAGAATTAGACAATTCTGAATTTATCCGGTTAAGCTAGAATGAATTTAGAATAATGTTTGATGAAAAAATTTTAAAAAATATACATAATAATCTGAAAAATAATCATAATATAGAAATAAACCACAAATCAGTTAAATCATTTGCTGCTTTTTTCATCAGATATCTAAAATCAAAAACTATTTGTTTGATATGTTGCTCTAACTTTATTAGTTTGCTGCCGTATTAGAAGAGTAAGCTCTTTTTACTACACCACCGCTAGGGCCTGTTCGATATCGGCAATTAAATCTTCAATATGTTCAATGCCAACAGACAGTCGTACATAACCTGGTGTTACACCCGCACTGAGCTGCTCTTTTGCAGAAAGCTGTGAATGCGTCGTAGAGGCTGGATGAATGGCTAATGTTCTCGCATCGCCGATATTTGCAACATGATAAATCAACTTCAGATTGTCAATAAATTTTCGACCTGCATCAGCCCCACTTTTGAGTTCAATGCCAATGAGTGCGCCGTGCCCAGATTTAAGATATTTATCTGTCAGTGATTTTTCTGCTCCAGTGAAAAATTGGGGATAAATAACAGATGAAACTGCCTCATGTTGCGAAAAATAATTTGCCAGTTGCTCAGCATTCTTTTGATGTTCGCGAAAGCGAAGCGGTAATGTTTCGAGCCCTTGAATTAGGTGAAATGCATTTGTAGGGGAGAGAGCTGCGCCCAAATCCCGCAACAGAACTACGCGAGCACGGATTGCATATGCAATCGGCGCACCAAGAGCTTCTGGGACCGATGTGCCCCAAATAGCCCCGTGATAACTGCCATCAGGCTCGTTGAAATGTGGCTGCTGTTCTGGATGTTTAACCCAATTAAATGTCCCGCCATCAACGATCACGCCGCCTATAGATGTGCCGTGACCACCAATGAATTTTGTTAGGGAATGCACAATAATTGCTGCGCCATACTCAAATGGCTGGCAGGTTAAAGGAGCTGCTGTATTATCAACAATAAGTGGAATGCCTTTATGGATGCCAATCTCGGCAACTTCAGCAATTGGAAAAGGCACAAGTTTCGGGTTTGGCAATGTTTCACCAAAATATGCTCTTGTCCGCTCATCACTCAGATTTTTAAAACTCTCAGGGTTGGTTGTATCTGCAAAGCGAACCTCAATTCCCATTTTTGGCAATGTGTTGGTAAACAGATTGTATGTACCTCCATAAAGATAAGGTGAGACAACGATGTTGTCACCAGCAGCAGCAACATTCTGAATGGCTAATGCCACGGCAGAAGAGCCTGATGATACGCAAAGTGCCGCTGCACCGCCTTCCAACGCAGCAAGGCGTTCCTCCAGAATTTGTGTTGTTGGATTCATTATGCGTGTGTATATATTGCCTAATTCCTGCAAAGCAAACAGTTTTCCGGCGTGTTCTGTGTTATCAAACTGATAGCTTGTTGTTTGATGTATAGGAACAGCCACTGAGTTGGTGGATGGATCGTGACGGTGACTGCCTGCGTGCAAAACAAGCGTTTCAATATGGTTTGGATAAGATGCCATAGGTCCAGCATTCCTTTGATGCCAAAGTTTATGTGTTCAGCTGAATAAAGGCCAATCTTCTGTGAATCTATTTAAAAAAAGTGATTGTTCCGAAAATTTCCTATAAGTAGTTATTTTATGGAATAATATTCAACAAATTGGGGTATTTTTGAGATGGATGTTCAGGATCTAAAGCTTTTGGACCAGTTGCAACAACACGGTGACATTGCGTTATCCGAATTATGTCGGCGATTAGGGATGTCAAAAACAACATGCTGGAACCGGATTCAGCGTTTGCAAGAGCGAGGTATTATACAAGGGAAATACACCCAGCTTGACCGTCTAAAGTTAAACCTGTGTGTGGTTGTGTTTTTGTCAATATCAGTTGGGCGCCATTCACCTGAATGGGTAGAGCGCTTTGCGGCTATTATTGATCGCTATCCTGAAATTGTGGAAGTGCACCGGCTGACAGGGGAGCGGGCTGATTATCAACTTAAAATCATTTGCCCTGATATTGGCTCCTATGATTCATTACAGCAGAGGTTAATTAATGAAATCGATTTTACGTCCATGTCATCCAAAATCTCTTTAAAGGAAATGAAGTCAACACATCACCTACCTATTGATCACCTGAAGACTGAATTACAAGCTGTTTTGTGAAAGAAAGTATAACTAATATATAGTTTAATTTATAAAAAAATAACATAAACAACAATTTATTAGATATTATAATATGTTTGTATGGGGTAAGACGTAAATTTGTATATTTATGAGTTATTATCTCAAGGCTACTATTTCATTCTTTCAATTTTGTGGCCTCATTAGACCACGGAATGATATACAAGGAGTTGATCAGCGCAAAATAGATGTGTTGATAATAAGCCAGGAAGGTGATTTTTGGGCCATAGAGATGAGTGAAAGGGTAGGTTGGTCGGTTATGGCTGGGAACGATGACCATCTTAGAAAGGTCAATTATCTTGGTGAAATACCTTCCTCTCAGTGATTGTGGATCGGCCCCGCGTCAAAGCGCGAGGTTGGACACAAATTGGCGTTTTAAGATGACCAAAGCGCAATTTGCTTGTCCACAGAGTCAATCAGGGTGCATTGGCGTTCTACGAGTGTTTTGGTTATGCAATCGCTCCTGTTCCTATCTTCTCCAAGAACGTTAGGGTAACAAATGATATTGGAACATTCTGATGGGTCATTTACGCATCTTTTATCACTCTGGGTATTTATTATCTTCATGGTTGGAACTCCTGGGCCGGCTAATTTGCTGATAATGACAATAGGATCACAATATGGCATGGGAACAGCTATGCGTTTTAATTTTGGACTTATTTCAGGGAAACTATTTTTGAATTTAGCGATGGCAACGGGCGTCGGATTATTTTTGACAACTCAACCTGTTTTTCTGGATATGCTAAAATATTTGTCTGCTGCCTTTATGATATATCTCTCTCTGCGTGCGCTTAAAGACCAGGCAAGTGGTTCTGAGAGAAGCAGATATGCAAGTTGGCGTTCGGGTTTAATTGTTCATCCCATGAACCCCAAAGCATGGGTAATGACCATTTTGGCTTGGACAGAATTTGGACCGAAACTGGGTAGCCTTATCCAGCAAATAGTAATGATTTGTTTAAGCTTTGCGGTAGCTCAACTGATATTACACAGCCTGTGGGCACTGGCTGGCGCACTTTTATCGAAGGCACTTGAAAATAATGTGTGGTTAAACAGAGCGCTCGTATTTTTAACTTGCTGTGTTGTGATGTGGACAGTGTTACCTTAAATTTTCAAGATAAATTGGTCTATTGTAATTCCGAAGAATTTACTGATCCCAGATATTTAAATGATAGTAATAATTGTAACTGACTGACTTTTTTGATATCTCGATCTATGTATGGGTCACGCTTGTAACCAAGAGACAGCGTGACACAATTCTGAAAGCCCCCGCTCCATTCAGCCGAAATGACAGATTGGTTCCGTTTAGTTTCTCCTGATGATAAATCCCAGACCTGTTTAGCAATTAGCCGTATATCATTTGGTAGTTTATGCGCTAGTTTGACCTCCGCTTCTTCCTTGTCATCCTCTGCTGCCTCGAAAAAACCTTGGGCCAATTGTGTATGCTCGACATCTATTGATGTATTTACTGTGGTAAAATCTAAACTTGTGTGAGATTCATTTAGTTTTAATTCGTCATAATCTGCACGGCCTGACCAGGAAAGGTTCAGATTAAACGGAGTGCTCATTGCAAAGCTTGCAACATAATCTGAGAAATCTTCCCGTCCCGAAATAGTAAGCCCAGCTGGAGTTTTCCCCTGTGCCTTGAAAGAGAGACCAGCAAATCCAGTTATGTCGCCAATTACTGAATTGTTGGTGATGCCAGATATACCGCCCGCGACATGCGTCCCTGGCAAAATAAAATCACGACCCTGAAAGCGATTGTTCAAAAACAGATTAGCCTCATCGAGCCTGAAATCTGAAGCATCGCGGTTTGGCAATTCGTCAGTTCTGTCAGAACCATCAATGACTGTTGCTTTGAGCCGTGGTGAGATAATAGCGTCCTCTCTCAAATTGCGGCCATACTGGATACCTATGGGATATTCCCATTCGCCAGACAAAATAAAATTTCCTTGACCAAAGGTAGATAACTTCTCTGAGTCTATTGGAGATTTCTGGACATCATGATAGCTGGTCAATATGTCGCCTGATGTAGTCAATATATGGTTGCCAATATCTATTTTTCTTTGGGTGCCAAGAAGTGCCGTCCACCGCACTATCTCGTAGCCCTCATCATTATCTAAGTGAAGGGCGCTGAGTTTTTGCCGTACAATCTGGTCTTTCAGCGGCCCCTGTGTTGTTTTTGCATAGAAGATAGAAGGCAGAATAGTTGGTTCTTTATCGGGTGTATCTGTCTGCGTTAATCCTTGAAGATCAGATATGGTTGCTTGATAGAAGCGATCATTGGTGAGTTTAGTGGCGGTAACATGGCTTTTTAATATTTGGTTATTGTTGTATCCGTAGCGTCGCAAGAAAGTATCCTGAGAAGAGCGCTGCAAAAGAGTGGAAAGTCTCCATCCGGTTCCAATATTACTTGAAAATGAAACATCCACTGCGCCCACATTTTCTCGTTTTTCTTTGAAGGTCTCCAAACGCGCGCTGTATAGTTTTGCGTCCAAATCAGAATCTTCCCAGCGCTGCCTGTAGATAGTTTTTAAGCCTTGTCCTCTGCGTTGAAAACTTGTTGGCTGGAATTCAATATCCTGAGTTGGACTAATAACCTGATAATAGGGGGTTGTTAGTGTCAGCCCAATGTCATTTGAGATTTTGATCGTTGGCGACAGTAGGCCTGAGCGTCTTTTGACTGTAGCATCTGGATGCGATAAAACCGGAAAATAGAAAACTGGCAACCCAAAAATATTCATCCTGACGTTGTTGTGTGTTATTGTTTGGGTTTCAGTATTATGTTCGGATGTTGTTGCTCTTAAATCCCAAATTGGACTCTCACCCTTGTCATAATCACAATTGCAGGGCGAGAAGACAGACCTATCAAAAACAGTGCGCTTTTGTTTGTAATACTCTCCTTGCTCAGATGAGAAACGACTTCCATCAGCAAGAGTACTCACTAATGGTGTGGCGACAGCATGGGTGAAGTTCTCGTCGAGCACCATCTCTACTGCCAGATGTTCAGTGCCATCTCTTGTTTTAATTCTAACACCGCCTGTTGCTTTCGCAATTCCTGTCAATTGGTTGTAAGTTATTAGGTCTGCCTCCAGAAGATCGCCCTGCTGCATTACCCTTACATTCCCATTTGCTGACATCATATTGTTCTCTTGCTCCACTGTTATTGAGTCAGCTTCGAAGGTAACGTCAGATTTTGATGCCGCATAATTGTTGTCAGAAGTGATGTTTGCTTCGCCTATTTTTTCAGTGTCTGTAGTAGATTTATCTTCCGATTTTGTTTTTTGCATTTCAGCTTGGATATTCGTTGAGAGTTCAGTCGTTTTGGCGGGTTCTTCTTTCGCTATTGTATTTGCGATGATTTTGGAACTTGTTTTCTCATCATCATTAATTCTCTTTTCAGGTGTGGGATTCCTGAAAGCTAGGACCGGATGAATTGATTTTTTTAATCCAAATATTTTCATTCCAACATTGTAATGCGTTATAGTTTGAGTCACCAGATTTTGCTCAGAACTTGATGCTTGTAGATCCCATATAGGACTCTGGCCCTTATCAAAATCGCAATTGCATGGTGAAAAAGCAGCTCTGTCAAATACAGTGCGCTTTCTTTTGCGTTTGTCGGTATTTTTCAAAGAAAATTTGCTGTTATTTGAGAGTGAGCTGATCAAGGGGCTAGCCAACGCAAACTTGAAGTTGTTGTCAAGAAACATTTTGTCTGTTCGATATTCCGCACCGTCATTTGTTCTGAGCCTTACTTCGCCTGTTGCTATTGCAGTTCCGGTTAAGTGATTGTATTCGAGCAATTGCGCTTCTAAAACTTCATCTTCATGAGCGACTCTTACATTGCCTCTTGCCACCATTTTACTATTGTCTTGTTCAACGGTGACTGAATCAGCTTCGAAAGTGACGTCAGAGCCATCCTGTGCGAGTCCAGATGAGGCAGTCAGACATAGCCCTATAAGCACCCAAATGCAGATAATGACTTTGTCAATAGATGTAACGAGCTTTGAGAGGTGAAGGTTCACTTACTTTTCCATAATTTGTTTAGGTTTAACTGCTACATCAAAGCTGTGTATTTGTAAATCTGGACAGAAAATCTTGTCGGACTTTATTGGCTTTATCAACCATGTTTTCAGCCGTGAAGGGAAAGTCATTAAAAGCGTTATGTTGAAGCGCTTCTCTGAAGTCATTGTCATTTATAAGACGATGCAGTTCTTGTGCCAGCTCGGACTTAAAAGCAACTTCAGCATTTTGGTCGTTTCGCTCAGTACCGCTGAGCTTAATTATAACTGCGCGACCCCTTGCATATTCGGGTATCCCGCCTCTGTCTGTTGTGAGTAAGGCTGAACCAGCAGCCAACGCTTCAAGCCCTGTCAGACCGCATGGTTCGGCCCATAAAGAGGGTACTACGGATATTGCAGCTTTTTTTTGAAGGGTTTTTGTGAACTTTGTTGGTTGAAACCCATGAAGGTGAACCTGTCCTCTCACGGTAGAAACAGCCTGTTCAATCTGCTTCTCATAATTTGAGGGAGGGGTTTTTCTAAAATGCCGCCCACCTACAACATGTAACTTCCAATCAGGAAACGTCTTCAAAACCTTGGCAATAGCATGGCATGCAGGCAGGATACCTTTTTCAGGAACCATGCGGCCGATGACAAGAATAGATTTTTCTTTAGGTAGATGCAGTTCATCGCTTTTTGTTGTGCCATTGAGAACGCTTTGCACAGTTTCATTCTCGATGTCTTTTGGTGCAAGACCGTCAAAAAAACAACTTCTTACATAATCTGATACGCAAATTATACCAGCCAGTTGTCTCATCAGCCAAAGACGCTCGTCCTCTGTCTTTGCCCCTCTCATATCTCGCGGATCGTTGTGTAAATACAGAATGACAGGTAAATCAGGGCGTTTTTGGCAGACATAACGAGCGACTTGAGCACGACCATGAACCTCTACAAGGTCTGGTCTTGGTATTATATTCAACTTTTGAACATATGCACGGGCAAGGCCAATATCTTTGCCCTTCACCCAGCTAAAATTTGGTGTCATGGGAACATAATCGATGCCAGAAACGGCAGGGACATTCAACGTTTGCCCAAAAACCCGAAAGTCGTGGTCTCCGGAAGATAGCTTCGCATGCTGAGCGACAACAGAGGCAACAGCACCGGCGTTTTCTTCAGTCATAACTTCCTTATATGGAAGTAAAATATGTGTGAGTGGCAAAAAAGGTCGCTCCAACTTCCAACTGATGTGAATTGAGTTTCTATCACTTGGAATTTTGATTATGCCATGAGATGCCCGTGTTGTCAGTGGTAAATAGTAGGTGAAAAAGCGTTAATTTACTCTGGACTGTTTTGTATTAAATGCCCTAAAACGCAAAAACAATAACTTTCTAGAGATAAAACCAGCGTGATGAGTGAACGGATACTTTTAATTAAACATGGCGCCCTTGGTGACATAATTCAGGGTTTTGATGCTTTTGAAAGCTTGCGCAAAAGTTGCCCTAATGCACAAATAACACTTTTGACAACCAAGCCATATGAAAAATTGATGAAATCTTCAAATTGGTTTGATGAAGTTCTCATTGATCAAAGAGCAACAGCATGGAATATTTTTCAGACATTTCGTTTGAAATCTTTATTGCGGATGGGATGGGATAAAATTATTGATTTGCAATGTACTAAGCGCACAGCAAACTATGCGAGGCTTGTGTCAAAGGGCACGCGTTGGTTTGGGGTCGCTCCAAATGCAACCGATTTGATGCCAGATTTTACCGGTGTATCTAATCGCCAGCGGATGCTTACAGCCGTGTGTATGGCCGGTGCGCGGCAAATAGAGCCAGAGCTTTCATTTTTATCATCTTCTGGCTATTTAGAAACCACGTCAGGATTGCGTTCTCCCTACGCGTTAATTTTGCCTAGTTCATCTGCGGCGGGGTCGGTAAGGCGTTGGCCAATTGAAAACTACATCAAAATAGCTGAGGCATTAAAAAAAGAAGGATTTCAACCAGTACTTTCAGGGACTGAAATAGACCGGCCAATTACATCTAAGATTGCCGCTGCATGCAATGAATGCCTTGACCTGACGGGTAAGCCGAATTTGTTTCTTCTTGCAGAACTAGCTCTAGGCTCTTCTATTGTTATAGGAAATAACACAGGTCCTGTATTTTTGGCAGCTCGATTAAATGTGCCAACGGTGATGTTGATGGGTGCTGACACAGATGCCTCAATGTCAGCACCTTATGGAGGAAAGGCGAGTTGGATGCAAAAAGAAAGGCTTGACCAGCTCACCTTTGACGAGGTTTGGGAAACTGTAAAAGTAACTTTAGAATGAAGAGCCCGGCTGCGCTAGAAAAGTAATTTCGTCCTCAGACGAGGGCCGGTTCAAGATTTGGTTTCGATGAGGGAACCGACCGAAACGTTTAACAATATCATGATGTCTGACAGCATAATCATATGCACTCTCTGAGGTCAGGGTTTTAAATAAAGGCAGTGATTGTTTTTGTATCTCTAAGTCCTCAGAGTGCATCATTGGCATTAGAAAAAATTGACGCTTGTGCATATTCTTTTCTGTTTCTAAAAAGCCATCAGCCACAGATCTAAGAGATAAAACACAAGCAATCTCATCACCAGAATAAGCTTTGGGTGTGTCGCGAAAGATGTTTCGTGTCATTTGATCTAGAAGGAGGATAAGTGCAAGACGCCCGTCCTTATGCTGTGCCCATTTGTCCAATTGTCCTGCCAAAGCCTGTTCAATGGTTCTTTCAAATTTTCTCATCAGCATGTCATCAAATAATGCGTCTTTTTTAAACCAGGTAGCTGGTGATATCTCCTCAAACCAAAAAGCTAAAATGGCACGAATATATTTTTCATCAGATGATGCAGTGCCCATGTTTCGTTCCTTGCTAGATAGTGGTAGTTATTTATTTGAGGATCTTCCCAGGGTTCAGCAAGCCTTTTGGATCAAATAACCTCTTCAATTGCGCCATCATCTCAAGCGCGATTGGGTCTTTCACTTGCTGAAGCTGGTCAACTTTCATTTGTCCAATGCCATGTTCTGCACTGATGGAGCCACCAATTTTATCAAGAGCAATATAAATTGCGTCTTTCAGGGCCTCCCGCTTCTGCTCCCAGCCAGAATCCCCGCCTTCAGCCTCAATAAGGTTGAAGTGCAGATTGCCATCTCCCATGTGGCCATAACCGCAAATTCTTGTCCTTGTACAAACTTTGCGCACTTCTTCAGTCGCCTTATTGTAAAAAGCTGACAGCTCTGAACGGCACACGGATATATCTGTATTTATGGGTGTTGATTCTCGTTTTGTTGATTCAGGTGCATGCTCTCGAATATCCCACAATTGTTGGCGCTGGGACTCATTTTGGGCAAGCGTCGCATCATTGACCAACCCATCTTCAAAAGCCTTCGCAAGAAAATTTTCCATAATAGAATAAAGAGGTATTTCGCCAGTTTTGTCTGGCTGCCCATCCTTTTCATCTGAGCTAGCGATCTCCATCAGAACCATAAATTCTGGCAGCGGTGACAATGGACGGGGGATATCTGGAAATTGTTTGAATATAATTTCTAAAAGGCTCGCAGGCATCAATTCAAAGGCTTCTACCTGCTCCCCACTTTTTGTCTGCAGCTGGCTAAGAAGCTCGACACCCGAGTCAATATCTCTAATGCCAGCAAGTGCAGTGGCCCTCACCTTTGGCAAGGAAAAAAGTTTGCATGAGGCAGCTGTGATGATACCGAGTGTGCCTTCTGAGCCAATAAACAGATGCTTTAAATCATAGCCTGTATTATCTTTACGCAGTGGACTCAAAAGGTTCATTACCCGTCCGCCCAGAAGAACAACCTCAATGCCTAAGCATAAATCACGCGTATTGCCATAACGCACCACATTCACACCGCCTGCATTTGTAGACAAATTGCCGCCTATCGTGCAGCTGCCTTTTGCTGCGAGATTCAGAGGAAAGTACAAATTATGTTCTTCTGTTGTCTTGTGCAGTTCCTGGAGAATACAGCCTGCTTCAACAATCATAGATCGATTTTGTATTGATAATTCTCGCACCTTGTTCATTTTTGTTAGACTGAGCACAATTGATTGACCGCTTTTATCTGGAATGCCGCCACCAACCAAACCTGTATTTCCACCTTGGGGAACGATCGTGATGTTTTGTTCGTCAGCGATTGCCATGACTTGCGCCACTTGTTCCGTTGAGCGCGGAAATAACACGCCTTGTGCAGACCCATCAAACTGGCCGCGCCAGTCCATCAAATGCGGGGCCATATCGTTTTGCTTATGCAAGATATCATTATCATCTAAAACAGATGTAAAATGTTTTAAATCATTCATCTGAAGTCGCCTTTTTGAAAGTGCTATTATCAGACACCCTTAATGTGAGGACGTTCTGGGGGCTGCAGCGCGGGAGATCCGATCGTTAATTGCCAGTCCCAATCCTGCCATGGGGATTGGGGCAAAGGCAATAGCTGCTGTTCCCAGGGCATCTGCCTCGTGGAGTATAGCAAACAGGTTTGCGGCCGCCTCAATAAGGTTAGCCTCTTCGGATAAATTGAAATCTGGTGTCAGCCCTGTTCTTGATGGTCCAAAGCCAATGTAAATCTCACCCTGACACCTGTCTTCAGCATTGAGGCGCACGATAGCACGCGGCGCATAATGGCTTTCAATCTGACCAGGTGATACAGGCTGTGAAGCCTTATCAAGAAGTTTTGGTATCTTTAGCTCTATGCCAGTTTGGTCTGTAATCTGTTCTAGAGTCAGCGGGCCTGGTCTCAGCAACACAGGGTGTTCCGGGCGGCAATCTATAACTGTCGATTCAATGCCGCTTTCACACGGCCCACCATCTAGAATCATATCGCAGGCCGCACCAAGACCATTGGCAACATGCGCAGCTGTTGAAGGACTTATGCCTCCGCTTAGGTTTGCAGAGGGAGCAGCGACTGGGGCCTTCACACGTTCAAGCAAGTCCAGTGCAGCTGGATGGGAAGGGACGCGGATGGCGAGTGCATCTGTACCTGCAGAAGCCAGTGCTGTGATCAGGCTGTTCTCAGGTCTTTGCAAAATCAATGTCATAGCACCCGGCCAGAATGCTGAGGCAAGTCGCGTTGCCGCATTGTTGCGATGTCCTGCAGCAAGGGCATCTTCTGCCGAGGAGAAGTGGCTGATCAGTGGATTAAATTGTGGCCTTTGTTTTGCTGAAAATATGCGGGCGACAGCTGTTGCGTTAGTCGCCAGTGCACCCAGCCCATATACCGTTTCCGTCGGAAAGGCCACAAGTCCGCCAGCCTGCAGACAATCAGCAGCATTTTTCAGATTTTTGTTATTAATAGCATGTATAAGCATCTGACAAAATCGTCTTGCTGTTTGTAATCAGATCTCAGATTGTTATGATGAAAAGTCACTGTTAAGGCAATTATATTTTGCATTATCGTGCGCAAAGGAGGGGGCTGACATGTGTGGACGTTATATACTGACTACAACTGCTGATGAATTGCATAAACGCTTTGGCGTTCGTGTTCAGCAGAATATTGCTCCAAGATGGAATATTGCGCCATCTCAGTCTTCTCTTATTTTAAAGAGGTCTGGCCTAGAGACTTCGGCAAGTTTTGCTGAGTTTGGCTTGTGTGTGGGCCCGAACGGTAAACGTCTCATTAATGCCCGGGCTGAAACTGTCTCTAAAAAGCCGACCTTCCGAGATGCCTTTTCAGTCTCACGTTGTCTTGTTCCTGCAAGTGGCTGGTATGAATGGGCTGGAAAGGGCCGCCCGTTTCATGTCCAATTAACTGATTCACGGGTGATGGCCTTTGCTGGCTTATATTTTAAATCTGTTTCACCTTCGGAGGCTGGCCAGTTTGTGATCCTGACTACTGCTGCAGAGGCAGACTTGGCAACAGTTCATCATCGCAGTCCACTTGTCTTACCCGCATCAAACTGGCAGTTTTGGTTGTCTGGATCAGAGGTGGAGGCTGAGGCTTGTATGGTGCCACCTTTGGCGCGCTATTTTAATATTTATCCTGTTGCACCTGCGGTCGGCGATATCCGGCAGGATAATGCTTCTCTTGTTGCACCATCTGTTCATCAGGACACACCCTCTCCAGCAGACCTTCAAGGCGATTTTTTCGCGAGTTAATTTTCAGCCCTTTGGCATACAATCTCTGACAAGGCAGCTATGTAAATGCCATAACAACAAGGCGGCTGCCCCACGGTAAGGTTGCCACTGGCGGGCAAATTCATCCATTTCTGTTTGTGTTGGCCGTCTGTCTAATACCTTCAGTCTCTTGACCGCTTCCATCAACGCAAGGTCATTTCCTGGCCACGCGTCAAAATCTGACAGACAGAAGAGTCGGTAATTTGAAACTGTCCAGCCGCCGATGCCTCTGAACCCAATCAATTTGGCAGAAAACTGTTTGGCAGGCTGCTTGTTGAGTTCTTTCAGGTCCAGTCTGCCATCTGTCTCCGCTCGCGCCAGATCAATTACATATTCCGCCTTTCGCCGGCTGAGCCCGATAGATTGCAAGTCATCATAGCCCAAACCAGCGAGGACATCTGCTTGTTGCCATCCATTTTTCTGCAAGCGCCGCCATAAAACACCAGCGACCTGACGCGATATCTGCTGTCCTAAAATGATCCTAACCAGCGACGGAAACGTCGCAGGCTCAAAACGATCGGGTGGGTTGCCATATATCTTTCTGGCGCTAGCTAAATCAGCATCGTGCTTATCAAGGCAGGTCAACGCATTAACAAGCTCTGGGTGGCTCGTCAGCCTATTTTGGGGTATGACAACCTCCAGTTTTGTGCTTATGCTTTAAATTTCAATTTAAAGGCTCTTCTGCACAATACAAGTGATAGTCTATGTCTGATAGCAAAACTAAAAAACAAATATCAGACCCAGTTATATGGGATTTGCCACTGCGAGTATTTCACTGGGCCCTTGTCTTATGTGTTGTGACCTCTGTGACATCAGCCAAGACAGATTTGACAGTCATTCATGAAAGAAGTGGTCTTGCTGTCATGGCCTTAATTCTGTTCAGGATTGTATGGGGATTTTTAGGTAGTCAGACGGCTCGTTTTTCAAGTTTTTTAAAACCACCACTCGCTGTATGGTCTTCGCTAAGACAACTGATGTTAAAACAGGCAGATGACTTGTCTGGTCATTCCGCGTTGGGTGGATATGCCACGATTGTGTTATTAACCATTTGCATAGTAATGGCCGTGTCAGGCTCCTTTTCAACAGATGATATTTTGTATGACGGGCCCTTTGCCCATCTTGCACCTAATTATATCAAGCTGGCTTCATCTGTACATCATATGACTGAAAAGGTGCTGTTTGCTGTTATTATGCTGCATTTGTTTGCGTTGTTCGTCTATTTTTGGCGGCTGAAAAAGAATTTAGTGCCCGCCATGATCACCGGCCGCCGCCCAAAAGCTGTTGGACCAACGGGCAATTTACCAATGTCGCGCGCAGTTTTTGGCTTGCTACTAATGTGCGGTCTGATTGGCTTGTTCCAACTTGCGCCATTACTGAAACCAAGCTTGTTTTGACGTGTTTTTGTTGTCTGAAGAATTTGCCGCCAAGGTAAATTTAAACTTTGGCGCATGTAATTCAGATACCTGTTAAGATTCCAACTAGTTTGCCTTGAAAGACTGATGACAGGATTTACAGGTTACACTCAGTTTTTGAACAGCGGCCATGATTTGTTCGGCATCCCTGGTCCCTGCTGCCTGTTCTAGTTTCAGGGCGGCTTGTTTGTTTGCAACTGCCTTTGACCGGAAATCGTCAAAATCAAGCCAAATAGCGTCAAGAGCTCCGACACTTTCTGAGCCCTTGGGAAAAAAATCTGGCATTTTTGTGGCCCAGTCAGCAATGTTCCGCCCACCGGCAGCAATGGCTTCAAAGTTGCCCTTACCGATTTGTGGCTGAATGGCGCGCAAAATGGCAACATTTTCCCTGAATTTCGCCTTTCGATCCTCAATCACACCTGCTTGTGTTACACTGGTTAAACAGGCAGCCACAATGCTAGCTATAAGAAACAGATGTTTCATAGAGTTTACTCCTGTGAGAGAAAAAATTATCTGTTGTTGTTACGATAGGCTACAGTAAACCAGATCGTGTTTTTTCAATTAACTCAGGTTTTTTTATGCTACCCGGTCAAATAATAGGTGTTTTTTGCACTCTAAGCGCAGTTGTGTTCGGGCTTGTTGTAGGCTTAATTATTAAAGTTCTCTCTGATGACCTCTCATTGCTGACAGCGTTATTCTACCGCGCTCTCTTTTGCCTCCCTCTATTATTAGGTGTGGCCTTGTGGGTGAGAGGAGGTGATTTCTTAAAGCTAAAGCAAAAAAAAACAATGCTCTTCAGGATTGTGTTTGGTCTGACTGGCATGCTGCTCTGGTTTTCAGCTTTGCGTAGTATTTCTCTTGGTCAGGCCACAGCCTTATTTCAGTCTTCTGTTCTGTTTGTGACCCTTGCTTCTCCGCTGGTTCTGTCGGAACGGGTTGGTCCTTTTCGTATGAGTGCTGTCTTGGTGGGCATGGTTGGTATCGCCCTGCTTACGGATCCCTTCTCTGCACCACTGACCAAAGGCACTATTTATGCAGTTGCAGGTGCTGTGGTTCATGCTGGCCTCTCTTTGTCCTTGCGGCGGCTCGGCAAGCGGGATGAGCCAGTAACAATAGCTCTTGTGCATAACCTTTCAGGTTTTGTGGTTTGGGGTAGTTGTTTTTTACTATTTCCTGACCAATGGCAGATGCCTGTAGGTCGGCAATGGATTTTATTGATTGCGCTAGGTGTAATTAGTTCTCTTCTTCAATTATCATTCACATTTGCCTACAAATTTAGTGACGCAGTCGTTGTCGCGACTTTGCGCTATTTGCAGGTACCCTCAGCAGGAATTTTGGGATTTGTAATATTTTCCGAAGTTCCAACTTTTGTGCAGGTTGGGGGAGCAATGATAGTGGTCACATCGTGTATGTTTATTGTTTGGCGGGAATTTGTTATCTCTCGTAAGCAGCACGCCTGAAATCTGCGGAAGCAAGAGGGAAGAGCCTATGATTATTCGTTTGATGGGAGAAATTGACATTCACAGTTTCACCGCTGACAGCCTGTTGTTAGAGCAGCCCGTTATAAGCAATCTTCAGATGCCAGATGGCGTCAGTGACAGCGATATGATAAACTGGCTGGGCCAGGCTTTGGATAGTGGTGCCGCTGACAGGCTGGAAGGAGATGAAGAGTTCAGAAGGCAGGTTGAAAGCGCAGGCCGGTATTTAACAGGCCTCCGCCAACCAGGCCTGAAAGATGGTCAGTTCATCATGCTTCTTATTTTGCGGGAACGCTGGCCTGTCGGCAGCAAGGCTAAATTTAAGGTGGTCGCTGACCGTGTTGGGGCCAGCCATACCTATCATCTGATGGCCTGTCCGATTCAGGAAGCTGTCGATTTTAATGATGATGAAGCGATGTCATCAGCAGAGGCAAAATCACTGCATGCTATGGTTCCAGCTATGAAGCGGTCACGTAAACAATTTGCGAACAGTTCTGGTTTGCAGCAATTTTTGAAAAATCTGTCCTGAACCTGCTTTAACCCGCAAGTTCGGGACGATTTCTGAAATGAGCAAGTGCATCTGGGTTTGCCAGGGCTTCTGTGTTTTTCACATCCCGCCCGTGAACAACATCGCGCACGGCTAGTTCTGAAATTTTCCCAGATCGTGTTCGGGGGATATCCGGGACAGCACAAATTACCGCAGGGACGTGACGCGGACTAGCTTTTCTTTTCAAGTCTGCTTTTATTTGGGCTTGCAGGTCATCATTTAACTGTTTGCCATCAGCTAATCTGACAAAAAGAATTATCCTGACATCATCCGCGAATGCCTTGCCGATCACCAACGCCTCAGTCACATCATCTAATGCTTCAACAATACGGTAGATTTCGGCAGTCCCGATCCGCACACCACCAGGATTTAATGTTGCATCTGAACGGCCATGAATAATGACGCCGTAATTTTCAGTTAATGTTGCCCAGTCGCCATGCCGCCATACATCTTGAAAGTGCGCGAAATAAGCTTCTTTGTATTTTTGTCCATCATCATCATTCCAGAACCCTATAGGCATAGAAATAAAAGGAGACAGGCAACATAATTCACCTTGTTTGCCAGAAATTTTCTGACCATCATCATTAAGAACGGCTACGTCCATGCCCAGACCGCGAACCTGAATTTCTCCTGCAAATACAGGCAGAACAGGACAGCCCAAAACAAAGCAGCCCACAATGTCCGTGCCCCCAGAAATAGAGGCTAATTGCAAATTAGGTTGTATTGCCTCGTACACGAATTTAAACGCTTCAGCAGATAATGGAGATCCAGTTGAACATAATGTGCGCAAGGCTGACAGTTTGAATTCCTCACGGGGAATTAGACCGGCCTTTCTGATGGCATCAATATATTTTGCCGATGTGCCGAATAAGGTTAACTTTTCTTCTTCAGCTATCTGCCATAGCCGCTCAGGTCTTGGGTAAAAAGGGTTGCCTTCATACAAAATTACTGTTGCACGGCAGAGCAGGGCCGACACAAGCCAGTTCCACATCATCCACCCACACGTTGTGAAATAAAACACATTATCGCCAGATTTCACATTACTGTGAAGACGCAACTCACAAATGTGTTTCATTAAGGTGCCGCCAACCGAATGAACAATGCATTTTGGTGCGCCTGTCGTTCCTGATGAATACAGAATGTAAAGCGGGTCATTAAAGCTGACCGGGACAAATTTCGTCAAAGGACTGTAAGTTAGGGCTTGCTCAAATAAAACAGCTGATCTGATCTGACTGATATCTGGAGTTGGGTTGATGTAGCCGACAACAGCAACCGTTTCGATTGATGGGATGGCTTGTGCTAATTCTGCAATGTTATCCAGCCTGTCAATAACCTTACCATTATAATGATAGCCATCTGATGCAATTAGCAATTTAGGGGTAATTTGCCCAAAGCGGTCACTGACACCTGTCAGGCCAAAATCAGGTGAACAACTTGAAAAAATGCCGCCAACTGCTGCCGTTGCCAGCATCGCTATAAGCGCATGTTCCCCATTTGGCAGATAGGCAGCAACGCGGTCTCCTTTGCCGATCCCCTTGCGCTGCATCCATCCTGCCAGCGCCATAACAGTTTTTTGCAGCTCAGCCCTTGTTAAACGTGTGCAGCGTCCATCTTCACCATAGGCGATGATAGCAGGACGGTCATCTGCTTCGGCCAACATGTTCTGAGCATAATTTAAAGAGGCGTCAGGAAAAAAACGAGCTCCTGGCATTTGATTTTCATTGATGAGAAGGCGCGTGCCTTTCTCGCCAATAACATCATGCCAATCCCACAAAGATGACCAGAACACGCCTTTTTCCTGAACTGACCACTGCCAGAGCTGATGATAATCACCTGCCCAGTCAAACCCTTTCTCCGACTTTACAAAGGAGG
>MDTD01184901.1_pt1 | contig 19120 bp, 19 predicted proteins | sample 811221 | NCBI WGS metagenome assembly MDTD01 (sample SAMN05326646, study PRJNA326480) | marine metagenome | isolation source: seawater | place: Pacific Ocean: South West | collected 2011 | reverse complement strand
GTTAATAGCTTTTACGTAATCAATTGTCCTTTTTAATACCCCTTTTCTTATTGGATACCAGACATCAAGATTTTCAACTTTAAGAACTGTGTTTGTTGACTTGTGAAAGTTTATTTTTTTCTTATTTTGTGTAGATATTAATTGCTTAGTATATGAGTGTTCAGGTCCATTAAAAATTTTTTTATTACTTCCACTTTCTACAATCTTTCCATCCTTCATAACATAAACAAAATCTGCCATTTTTTTTACAACTGAAAGGTCGTGACTAATAAAAAGCATTGTCATTCCTAGTTTTTTCTGGAGATTTAAGAGTAAATCTAAAATTTGCATTTGAATGGTTACATCTAAAGCAGTTGTTGGCTCGTCAGCAATCAGTACATCTGGACTGTTGGCAATACTCATTGCAATCATAGCTCGCTGTCTTTGCCCCCCCGATAACTCATAAGGATATGTTTTTGGTCTATTAGCAATATCTTGTAAGCCAACTTCATTTAACAATTCTATAGTTTTATCTTTTGCCTTAGTCTTACTAATTAGATTATGTGTAAGAATCATTTCTTCAATTTGTTTATTGATTGTATGTAATGGATTTAAACTTGACATTGGTTCTTGAAAAATTGTTGCTATCTCATTACCTCTTATTTTTTGAATCTCATTTTTAGATAATTTCAAAATATTAGTATTTCTAAAAAATATTTCACCTTTTGTAATTTTTGCTCCATTAGGTAATAATCTTAATATACTTAATGCAGATATCGTTTTACCTGAGCCAGACTCTCCAACTATTGCAGTAGTTTTTGCTTTAATGATATTTAAATTTATGTTTTCAACAACAGCATTACTCTCATTGAAAGCAATATTAAGATTATTAATACTAATTATGCTATTCATTTTATTTAAATGTCTTTCTAGGATCTAAAGAATCCCTTATTGCTTCACCTACAAATACAAGTAAACCTAGCATTAGTCCTAGAGTCAAAAAACTTGTTATACCCAACCATGGTGCTTGCAGATTATTTCTTCCTTGATTCACCATTTCTCCTAACGAAGCTGATCCTGGCGGCAACCCAAAACCTAAAAAATCTAACCCTGACAAAGCAGTAACTGAAGCACTTAAACTAAATGGAAGAAACGTAATTGTAGCAATAGTCGCATTTGGAAGCATATGTCTTAACATTATTTTAGTATTAGATACACCTAGTGCTCTTGCTGCTCTAATATAATCAAAGTTTCTTGCTCTGAGAAATTCTGCACGGACCACTCCTACATAACCCATCCAACTAAACAGCAGTAGAATTAGTAATAACCACCAAAAGTTTGGTTGAATTACACTTGCTAATATTATTAGTACATAAAGAGTTGGAACAGCAGACCAAACTTCCATAAATCTCTGGAAAAAAAGGTCAGTTTTTCCTCCAAAATATCCTTGTATTGCCCCTGCCGAAACTCCTATTATCATTGAAAAAAATGTTAAAGTAAAACCAAATAATACTGATATCCTAAAACCATATATCAATCTTGAGAGCACATCTCTTGCTTGGTCATCTGTACCTAACCAATTTTTCTTTGAAGGTGGAGAAGGCGCAGGAGAAGTAAGGTCTCTAATTATTGTATTGTATGAATATGGTATTAAAGGCATAACCATCCAGCCTTTTTCTTGAATCAGATTTTTTACATATGGATCTTTATAATCTGCCTCAGTTTCAAAATCCCCACCAAATGTTGTTTCAGAATAAAAAGAAAATATTGGATAATAAAAGTTTGAATTATATTTTACTAATAATGGTTTTTCATTCGCAATAAAATCAGCAAACAAAGAAACAATAAATAAAAAACTAAATACCCAAAAAGAGTAGTAGCCTCTTTTATTACTCTGGAAGTTATCCAACCTTCTTTGATTAAGTTTCGATAATTTCATTTATCTTGACTCAAAATCTATTCTTGGATCTATAATAGAATACATAAAATCACCAATGATCCCCATTATTAATCCAAGTAATGAAAAAAAATAAAGAGTTGCAAATATAACTGGGTAATCTCTAGTTAATGCAGCTTCATATCCAAGAAGTCCTAAACCATCTAAAGAAAATATTACTTCAATAAATAAAGAGCTAGAGAAAAGAATACCAATGAATGCGGATGGAAATCCTGCTATGACTATTAACATTGCATTTCTAAATACATGGCCATAAAGCACCTTCCTTTCTGTTAAACCCTTAGATCTGGCTGTTATTACATATTGTTGGTTTACTTGATCAAGAAAAGAATTTTTGGTTAAAAAAGTTAGTCCCGCAAAACCACTAACTAACATTGCTGTAAGCGGTAAAGCTAAATGCCAAAAATAATCAAGAATTTGATTAAAAAAACTTAATTCACTAAAGTTTTCAGAAAATAATCCTCTAAGTGGAAAAATATCATAAAATCTTCCTCCTGCAAAAAAAACAATTAATATCACTGCAAATAAAAAGTTTGGAATTGCATAGCCAATAGTAACAATTGAGCTTGATATTATATCAAATTTTGATCCATCATTTATTGCCTTTCTAATACCCAGGGGTATTGAAATCAAATACACAAATAAGGTTGTCCATAAACCAAGTGATATTGAGACTGGCATTTTATCTAAAACAATAGAAGTGACTTTTTGATCTCTAAAAAAACTCTCACCAAAATCAAATGTTAAGTAATCTTTTAACATTTTTATAAAACGTTGATGTGCTGGTTTGTCCATGCCATACATTTTTTCTATTTCTTTTATGATATCGGGATCTAGTCCTTGAGCACCTCTATATTTACTATCATTTACAGAACTAGTATTATTACTAAACTCTGAAATTTCCCCTTCATCACCACCAGAAAATCTAGCTGTTGACTCAATGGCTGTCCCAGTCATTTGAGCAATCATTTGTTCTACAGGACCACCAGGTACTATTTGAATCACTGCAAAATTAATTATCATTATCCCAAAAAGAGTTGGAATTATTAAAAGAAGTCTTTTTATTAGATAAGCTCCCATGTTTGAGCTATTTTATATTATTTCTTAAAAACTTTAATAATTAGTTTGATGTTCTATTTAATTGGATCATTTCAAACTTATTTTGATTAACCCACCATGTATCGAAACCTAGTGAATATTTTGGTTTTATTTTCGGTTGATCAAAAAAATCCCAATATAAAACTCTATATGACGAAATATGCCATTGAGGAATAACATAATAATTCCAAAGAAGGACACGATCAAGAGCTTTAGTTATTGTTTTTAACTCTTCTCGATCATTTGCATTAATCAAACTTTCAATCAAACCATCTACGGCATAATTTTTTATACCAATAACATTTCTAGACCCGTCTGTATCTGCAGCGTTTGACCCCCAAAAATTTCTCTGTTCATTTCCTGGAGATAAAGATTGTGAAAAAGTTTGAACAACCATATCAAAATCAAAAGTTTCCATTCTTTTTTGATATTGAGCAGTATCAATTGTTCTAACCTCCACTATAATTCCTAATTTTTCAAGATTATCTTTAAAAGGAAATACTATTCTTTCAAAAGCAGGTGATCGCAATAATATCTCAAACTCAAAAGGCTGTTTAGAACTAGAATTTATTAGTTTACCATCTACTAATTCCCAACCTGAGTCTTGTAAAAGTTTTGATGCTTCTTGTAATTGCATTCTCATATAACCTGAACCATCTGTTACTGGATTTTTGTATTCTTTTGTAAATATTTCTTGGGGTAACAAATCAAAATATGGATTTAAATATTTCAACTCTTTTTTTGAGGGTAGTCCAGAAGAAGCAAGTTCAGAATTTTCAAAAAAACTATCTGTCCTTTTGTATGCATCAAAGAATAAGTTTTTATTAGACCATTCAAAATCAAAAGCATAGGAAAGCGCTTTTCTAACTCTTCTATCTTTAAATTTTTCTTTTCTTATATTAAATGCAAATCCTTGCATACCTTGTGGATTTTCATGACCTATTAATTCTTTTTTAATTAAACCATTTTTCACTGGATTAATGTCATATGCAGTTGCCCATTCTTTAGATGAATTTTCTGAGAAAAAATCTATTTCACCTGATTTGAAAGCTTCTCTTTCAATACCTCTATCTTTATAATAATCATATCTAATTGTTCTAAAATTATCTTTCCCTACTTTAATTGGAATAGATGCATTAAATCCCCAATAATTATCATCTAATTCATAAGTTATTGACCTTCCGCTATCAAATGACTTTATTTTATATGGACCACTTCCAATTGGTATTTCTAATGAAGTTTCATCAAAATTTTTATTTTTCCAATAGTGTTTTGGTAAGACTGGTAATTGACCCACGATAAGTACAAGTTCTTTATTAGTATTAGTGTTAAAATTAAATCGAACTTTATTTTCTTGCTCTTTGATTACTTCTTTTACATCGCCATAATAATATTTATAAAATGGATGACCTTTTTCCATTAAGATATTAAATGTCCAAACAACATCATCAGCAGTGATTTTTTTTCCATCATGCCAATATGCTTCATTACGCAAGGTAAAAGAAACCCATGATCTATCTTCAGGCCATTCAATTGTTTCAGCCAATAATCCATATTCTGTAAAAGCCTCATCGCTTGATCCTGTGGTTAATGTTTCATAAAGTCCTCCAATTCCAGCTGCAGACGTACCTTTTAAAATAAAAGGATTAAAACTGTCATAGGTTCCAATGGAACTTCGCACAATTGATCCACCTTTGATGGAATTTGGGTTAATATATTCAACATTCTCAAAATCTTCAGGATATTTAGGTTCACCGTGCATTGCGATTGCATGTGATATGTTTGTATTCGCAAATACTTTTAATTGAAAAATTATGATGAATGTAATTATTAGTGAAATTAATTTCATATTGTTAATATATGTCTATTTAATGAAAATTAAAACGAAATTTAGTTTATTAATTTGATTATTTCGTCATGTAGTGATTTTGAACTTGAAGCTACTAAACTCCCATCTGACTCTAATGATATTTCTTTTCCGAACTTATCAGTAATAATACCACCTGACCCTTGAATCACATTAATAAGAGCCATGTAATCATGAACTTTTAATGTATCTTCTAAGACTATATCAACGAATCCAGATGCTAACATACCGTACATATAGCAGTCACCACCAAGTCTGTAGTATCGGGATTTTTTTTTGAGTAACTCTAAACCTTTTTTAATTTGTGGTTCTTGAAAATATAATCCAGATGTAAAAAGATACGCATCTTTGATTGTTTGGATCTTACTAGTTTGAATCTCTTTTGCATTACATTTTGTAATCTTATTTTTAATTCCTACCCATCTTTCGTCATGAGCTGGACAATTAATTATACCTAAAACTGGTTTTTTGTTATGAAGTAAAGCAATTAGATTTCCAAAATCTTTATGACCTGCTATATAACTTCTTGTACCATCTATAGGATCAATTACCCAAATAAATTCAGAATCTATTTTTTCATTTTCATATTCTTCACCTAATATTCCGTGATTGGGATATTCTCTTCTAATTCTATCTCGTAAAACTTGTTCTGTTTCTTTATCTGCCAATGTAACTGGACTTTCATCATCTTTAATTTCTATTTCAATTTTATTTCTGAAATATGACATTGATGTTTTAGATGCATCATCAGCTAATAAGTTAGCAAACTTCGCAAACTCTTCCATGTTTAAAGTCATTTCCAAATCTTATGGAAGAGGAACAGGATTATCAGACTGTTCTCTCAAGAAGTAAACAATGTCTGCTCTATCTTGTACTTTTTTTAGACCAGCAAAATTCATTTTTGTCCCTTTTATATATTTTTTTGGTTTATATAAAAATTCAGCTAGTTCTTCATATCCCCACTCCCCACCATATTCTGCAAGAGCTTTAGAGTATGCAAATCCATCAACATTTGCTTTTGGTCTATTAATTAGGTTCCATAATTGCGGACCAACTTTGTTTGCACCATCTTTTTCATAGTTATGACAGGTTGAGCATTTTTTGAATAACTTTTCACCATTTTCTAAGGAAGCGTTAGCCAGAATTGCAGAAATAGGCTCTATTACCTCTTCCTTTTTAATAGCTTTGGTATCACCCACACTTTCTTCAACATCAATTTTATAAGCAGTTTCTTTTTGTTCATGGTGTTCTACATTTACAATTAAGTCTCCAATATGACCAATTAATGTAACTATCAAAACAGCCATTATAATTGAAGCAAGTATTTTATTAACCTCTAGTCCAGACATCTATATATAGAAATACATATACATTTTTTTTAACAAATGAATACTATTGAAATAATTAGTAAAATCAAAAAACTTAGCTTAATTGTCGCATAAAATGAATTCAATTATAATTATCCCCTCAAGAATGTCTTCTAAGAGGTTTCCTGGAAAACCAATGGCAAAAATAAATGGTATCCCAATGATACAAATGGTGTGGGAAAAAGCTAAAGCTTCTAGAATTGGAGAAGTCTATGTAGCTTGTTCAGAACAAGAAGTTTTTGAATTGATAACAAATATTGGAGGCAATGCAGTTTTGACAAGTCCAGACTTACCTACTGGTACTGATAGGATTTATGAAGCATTTAAGAATATCGATTCTAAAGATCAAATTGATGCAATAATTAATTTACAAGGCGACATGCCTTTAATAGATCCAGCAGATATTCAAAAAGTTTTAAATCCTTTAAAAAAAGATTTTACAATATCTACTTTGGCAACTAATCTTAAGGATGATCAAATTGTTAATCCAAATGTTACTAAAGTTGAAGTTAGTTGGGTGGATAATAATGTTGGTTTGGCAAAAGATTTTTATAGAACCAAAAAATATATTAATAAAAATACTTTTCATCATGTCGGCATATACGGTTATACACCTAATTCACTAAATAAATTTACTAATATAAAAAAATCAAAAAATGAAATTAATTTAAATCTTGAGCAATTTAGAGCAATTGATGCAAATATTAATATCGGAGTCACTTATGTGCCAAACATTCTATTTGGAATTGATACAAAAGAAGATTTGATTGAAGCACAAAATATTATATTACAGAAAAATGAAAAAAATAAATAGTTTTTCATTTCAAGGTGTTAATGGAGCTTATAGTGAGCAAGCTGGAAAAAATCTTTTTCCAGATGCGAAATCTATACCTTGCTCTACTTTTGAAGATATGTTTGAGCAGGTTAGACTAGAAAAAGCTGATGCAGCAATGGTTCCTATTGAAAATTCTTTAGCCGGTAGAGTCGCAGATACACAAAGACTCTTGCCAGGATCAGAATTAAAAATTACAGCTGAATATTTTTTGGAAGTTAATCATTTTCTTTTAGGAATTAAAGGTTCAAAAATTACTGATATTAAAAGAATTCATAGTCATGAACAAGGAATAGCACAATGTAGAAATAAAATTCTCAAGTTAGAAAAAGAAATGGTAGTTGAGGCTGATACAGCGGGTTCAGCGAAAATGATTTCAGAACTTCAAAATATTAATGACGCTGCAATCGCTTCAGAGTTAGCTGCTAAAATTTATAATTTGGAAATTATTCAAAAAAATTTCCAAGATTCGAAAAATAATATCACTAGATTTCTTGTAATGCAGAAAGAAATGTTGAGTCTAGACACTTCTTCAAAAAATTTAATAACAACTTTAGTATTTAATGTTAGAAGTATTCCAGCAGCCTTGTATAAATGCTTAGGTGGATTTGCTAGCAATGGGGTTAATATTACAAAGTTGGAAAGTTATGTTCATCCACAAGGTTTTGACGTTGCACAATTTTATATAGATTTTGAGGGACATCCGGACCATTCTTCTGTCAAACTAGCTCTTGAAGAAATGAAGTTTTTTAGTAAGGAACTGCAAATATTAGGAGTATATGAAAAATCAACATTTAGAAAAAAATAGTTTTTTAACTAATCTCTATATATTTTTCTCCTACTTTAGTGATATATTAGCAAAGGAAGGTTTAAGGGCAGATATGTTGCCAATCCAGTCAGATCTGAAAAGAAGCAGCTGTAACAATAATATCTGGGTCTATAACCTTCCTTTTAAAAAATGACAGTTGTAGAAGAATATAAAGTTTTAGCTAGAAAATACAGACCTCAAAAGTTTAAAGATTTAATTGGTCAAGATGTTCTCGTAGAAATATTAACTCATGCGATAACAAATAATCGGTTGGCTCATGCTTACATTTTAACAGGTGTAAGAGGAGTCGGTAAAACTACTACAGCACGTTTAATTGCAATGAGTATAAATTGTAAAGGAAGAGATAGAGACATTAGTGAGCCTTGTGGAAAATGTGAAACTTGTATCTATACTTTTAAAGATGGTAATTTAGATGTTATTGAAATGGATGCTGCATCTAATACTGGAGTTGATGATGTAAGAGAAATAATTGAAAATGTTAAATATAAACCAATTAATAGTAAATTTAAAATATTTATCATAGATGAAGTTCATATGCTTTCAAAAAGTGCATTCAACGCCCTTTTAAAAACATTGGAAGAACCTCCCGAACATGTAAAATTTATATTTGCAACCACTGAGGTAAATAAAGTTCCAGTCACTGTGCTATCTAGGTGCCAAAGGTTTGATCTTCAGAGAGTTAATAATAAAGTGCTGACAGAACAACTTATAAAGATTTCTGAAATTGAAAAAATTAAAATCACAAATGATGCTATATCTCTGATAGCTAGGGCTGCGGATGGATCTGTTAGAGATAGCCTGAGTTTATTAGATCAAGCAATCACAGAAGATAGTAGTGAAATAAATAGTGAAAAAATAAATACAATGTTGGGATTGGCTGACAAAAATAAAATTTTTCAATTACTTGATACGGTTTTATATGGGAAAACATCTGATGCGCTAAATCAATACAAGGAGTTATATGACTTAGGTTGTGATGTAGTAATGATATTCGATGAATTATTGAATATTATACATTTTTTAACTCAATTAAAAATTGCACCACAGCTAAAGGATGACATCTTAATACCAGAAAGTGAGAGAAATCAGGGTTTAGAATTAGCAAAAAAAATAAGTATTAATAATTTAAATATTATTTGGCAAATATTATTCAAAGGTTATCAAGAATTAAAAACTGGTATTCATCTATATCAACATGGAGAGATGATCTTATTAAGAATAATTTTTTTGAAGGATGAAATACCGCCTGATAACTTAGTGAATAAAATACAACATAGTAATGAAAATGAATTTACACAAAACACTAGTAATTCAAATAATAAAAACAATTCTCAAGATACTTCTATTTTAAGTAATACAATTGATAAAGATAACCCTAATCATACGTTAGATAAAAATTCAGTTTCAAGTTTTAGAAAGTTTGTTGAGATGTTTTATAATAATAGAGAAGGTTTTTATCACTCTCAATTATATAATGATGTTACTTTGATTTCATTTACCGATGGCGAAGTAATACTTAATACTAGTAAAATCCAAGATAGTAACTTTAATAGAAATATTGCAAAGTTAATTTCAAAATGGACAGGTAAAATATGGCAAATTCATTCATCAACAAGTAATATTGGAAAAAGTTTACATGAAGAAGATATAATAATTCAACAAAAAGAAATTGAAAGTACAAAAAATTACCCAGAAATTAAAAGTATTCTTAATGAATACCCAAAAAGTAAAATACACGCTATAACTGAATTAACTGAATTGAATTTTAATGAAGATGAAGTAGAAACTAAAATTAATAAGGAGATATAATGGTTAACTTTGGAAATATGATGAAACAAGCTCAAGAACTTCAAAAAAAAATGAGCGATGCACAGGAGAAGTTAGATCAAATTGAAGTTGAGGGCTTATCGGGTGGTGGCTTAGTAAAAATCATTGCTACAGCAAAAGGTAATATAAAAAAGGTAGTTATAGATGATAGTTTATTAAAAAGTGAAGAAAAGGAAATACTTGAAGATTTAATTATTGCAGCAGTTAATGATTCAAAAGCTAAAGCAGAAAACGTTGCACAAGAACAGATGAAATCATTAACTGGTGGATTATCTTTACCGCCTGGCATGAAATTGCCCTTCTGATTTTATGGAGCAATCACCCATAGATAAACTTATTAATGATATATCTAAGTTACCTGGTCTTGGGAGAAGATCAGCTCAAAGAATTGCTTTATATTTATTAAAGAATAAAGAAAAAAATTTATCTTTGCTAATTCAAAGTTTAAATATTGCTAATGAGAGAATAGATGAATGTGATTTATGTGGAAACATAGATATGCAAAATCCATGCAATATATGCTCAAATCCTAAACGAGATATTAATATGATTTGTATAGTAGAAGATGTTTCTGATTTATGGACATTTGAAAAAATTGGTTTTTATAAAGGTCATTATCAGGTAATTGGTGGATCACTCTCAGCAATTCATGGTATCGGTACAAAGGAATTAAAACTTCAAAGTTTGTTTACAAGAATAGAAAATAATAATGTGAAAGAAATAATATTAGCCTTAAGTACAACTATGGAAGGACAAACCACATCTTTCGTTATTGCGGATAAATTAGAAAAATACAAAAATTTGAATGTTACACGTTTAGCTCAAGGAATACCCATGGGCGGTGAAGTACACTATCTTGATGAGAATACTTTGAATACAGCATTTCAATCTAGAAAAAAAATTACATAATATTAATGACTCAAATATTATATGTGCCAAATCCATTATTACGTCAAAAAGCTAATAAACTAGACACCGTAACTGATGAAGATATTTCGATAGCAAAAAAAATGATGGAAGTTATGATTAAGGCACCAGGTGTTGGTTTGGCAGCTAATCAAATTGGAATTCTAAAACAAATTGTAACAATCTTTTATGTTGATAGTATAACAAAAAAAGAAAAAAAATATGCGTTATACAACCCAAATATAATATCGTATTCTAATGATAAAATTGTAATGGAAGAGGGTTGTTTATCACTTCCAGAACAATTTGCTGAAGTAGAAAGACCTCAAAGTATTGTAATTGAATATTTAGACGATTATAATAAAAGAATAAAAAAGAAAGTTAGTGGAGTTGAAGCAAGAATTTTACAACATGAAATTGATCATCTTTCAGGTAAATTATTTGTTGACTACCTATCTTCTTTAAAGAGAAATATTATTATTAAAAAAGTTCAAAAATTTTTAAAAAAAAATGAATCACAATAAAAAAATTATTTTTATGGGCACACCAGCAATTGCAACTGAATATTTAAATGAATTAATAAAAAATGATTTAAATATACAAGCTGTTTTTACACAACCTCCAAAAAAAAAATTAAGAGGTATGAAACTATCTAAATCACCTATACATTTATTAGCTGATCAAAATAAAATTGATGTTTTTCATCCTTTGAGTTTTGATAAAAATATAATAAATTATTTAGAGAAAATAAAGCCAGATTTAATAATAGTAATGGCATATGGTAAAATACTTCCCAAGAAAATTCTAGAACTACCTAAGTACGGTTGCATAAATATACACGTTTCAATTTTACCAAGATGGAGAGGCGCTGCACCTATAGAGCATACACTAATCAATGGTGATAAAGAAACAGGAATTTCAATTATAAAATTAGTTGAGAAATTAGATGCAGGACCAATAATTGCTCAGAAAAAATTTCATATACCAGATAATTTTGATAAACTACAACTAACTAATGCCTTAACTAAGATTGGAAAAAAAATATTAGTTGATACAGTCCCAAAAATTTTTAGTAATGAAATAGTACTAAAAAATCAAGATGAAAAAAATGTTACATACGCTAGCAAATTAACTTCTGAAATTAGAAAAATTAATTTTAATAATTCTACAAAAAATGTAATCAATCATATTCGTGCACATTCTCCAAAGCCAGGAGCTTGGTTTTATTTAAATAAAGAAAGAATTAAAATAATTAAGGCTAAACCTACTTTATTAAAAGGAGATATCTCACGAATATTAAATAAAAACTTTGAAATTGGTTGTAAGGACGGAAGTATTGAGCCTTTAATTTTACAAAGAGAGGGTAAAAATCCAGTTTCAAAAGAAGATTTTTTAAGAGGATTTGTGATACAAATTAATGAAGTACTTAATGCATAATTATAAGATTATAATTGAATATGAAGGGACAAATTATGTTGGTTGGCAACGTCAAGATAACGGTATTTCAATTCAAGAATTATTCGAGAATTCAATTCAAAAACTTTCAAATGAAAAATCTTTAATTTGTGGTGCCGGCAGAACTGATGCTGGTGTTCATGCCAAAGGTCAAGTTGCTAGTTTTGAATTAAAAAATCCTATAGATATTGATACTATACGAGATGGACTTAATCACTATTTACGACCTCATCCCATTGCAATATTATCAGCAGAAAAAACTGAATTAAAATTTAATGCAAGATTTTCTGCAAAATTAAGATGGTATGAATATAAAGTTATTAATAGAAGACCGCCTCTTACATTAGAAAAGAATAGAGTATGGTGCATCCATAAAGAAATAAATTTAAATAAAATTATTGATGAATCTCAATCATTTTTGGGTAAGCATGATTTATCTGCTTTCAGATCGATAAATTGCCAATCAAAGTCAACAAATAGATCTATTAATTCAATAGATATAAAAATAAAAAATGATGAAATCAATTTTATAATTTCTGCAAAATCCTTTTTACACTCACAAGTTAGAATCATGGTTGGTACATTATTAGATATAGGATTGGAAAAAATAACAAAATCAATTACAGAAATAATTTCTCTCAAAAAAAGAGAGTTTGCAGGGATCACTGCTCCGGCTCATGGGCTATACCTCACAAAAATTGAGTATTAATAGAAACCTATTTCTGACAAACAAATATCGGCGCTAAAATTTTTAAACCCAGCCACTAATCCAATTGATTTTATTTTTTGACCTATTAAGTCTGATGGTTGATAAATATTTGATTTCTTAAATTTACTGAAAGGAGCTTTTATTTCAGACCATTTATTATTAGTTGAAAAACTAAATTTATAATATTGCCAAGGCGCCATTGTCAAAGCTGTTCTTACATGGATTGAATAATCTTCTTTATTGCCAAATACTTTTAAATAAACACCTTCATATTCTTTAGTCGAAATTGAGGGTTTAAGCTGATTTCTTATTTGAATAAATCCTCCATTATTTTCAGTAGTGACATTTCCTGTCATATGATAACAATTTTTACCATCTATATTGGATATAATTGCCTTACCTTCTGAGAGCCCACCCATAACACCATCTGTAAAAAAAGCCCAGTTTTGTTTTTGTGTTGTAATTCCCGGTGTACTTAAGTTATCTAATATCATCTTACTATCTTGGGCCATTAATATCTTGTAATTACATATTGTTATTACAAATAAAGCTCCAAATATCAGGTTTTTATAATTTATTAATGAAAACATTTGTACTAAAAACACAGGGTTTATATAGCTTAAACATGACCATTTTAAACGTTAAATGCATTATTATTTGATATTCATTTTTTTGCTATTATTTTAATATTATGGAAACAATGAAGTCATTGCTATCAAGAAGATCTATTTCTAAATTAACCACCCCACATCCTTCAAGAGAAGAAATGAAAGATGTTTATCAAGCTGCTCTAAGAGCTCCTGATCATGGATGGTTGAGACCTTGGAAGTTTATAGAAATAACGGGTGAGTCTCGAAATAAACTTGGAAAAGCTTTTGTTAATGTTACAAAAAAAAATGAAGAGCTTGATGAGGAACGCGAAAATAAAATAGCTGCCTTACCTCTTAGATCACCAATGATAATAATTGTTATTGCTAAAATTAACTACGATAAGCCTAATGTTCCTAGACTTGAACAAATTCAGTCCGCCTCTGCAGCTGCTCAAAATATTCTTATTGCACTGCACGATAAGGGATATGGTGCTTATTGGAGAACTGGTAAATATTCAACTGAAAGAAATTTACATATTACTCAAGAGCTTTCTCTGGATAAAAATGATGAAGTGTTGGGATACCTTTATGTAGGAACTCCTAGTGGAGATACTCCAAGAATTCCTGAATTAGAAAATGAAGATTTTGTTACATACTGGAGTTAAAAATGATTGAATTTATAAGCAATGGATGGCACGGTGTTATGAATTCAAATTTAAATCCACTAAGGCATATACCTGATGAAAATGTTAGACACTTAATATTACAAATATTGTCTTGGATGTGGTGTACTGCATTTTCTTTATATTTTGGTTCCTGGTTCTTATTCGGCTTAACTATTGCAACACATTTCATATTACTATTAGCAATATTTATTACTGTAATAACATTTGATTTAATAAAAACTACTTACAAGTAGTCCTAGATATATCAACATATCTTTTAAACAACTTGCTTAATTACCTATTTGTTTCTAAAAGTTCTTTTAGACTTATTAAGGAGATCAGAGTAAAAACATATATATTTAAATTATAACTTAGAAATATTTGTTATGAATATAACTTTTAAAGAAATTGAAAATGCTTATGAGAGAATCAAAAATTCAATTACGAAAACACCTTTAGTAAGTAATGATTATATCAATGAAATACTTGATGCTAAAGTTTATTTCAAACTTGAAAATTTACAAATAACAGGCTCTTTTAAGCTTAGAGGTGCAACTAATAAAATAACAAACATATCTAAAGATTTAATTAAAAATGGTGTTGTAGCTTACTCTTCAGGTAACCACGCACAAGCAGTTGCTTACTCTGCACTAAAAAATAACATTAGCGCAAAAATAATAATGCCAAAGAATGCACCTAAAGTAAAAATAGAAAATACTAAAGACTATGGAGCAGATGTAATTTTATATGACACATTTTTTGAAAATAGAGAAAAAATAGGTAATGAAATAAAAGAGAAAGAGAACAGAATTTTAATTAAACCTTATGATGATCTTGAAATTATAGCTGGTCAAGGAACAGCAGGAATAGAAATAGTTCAAGATTTAAACAAACTATCCATTGTTCCAGACATCTACCTTTGTTGTTGTGGTGGTGGAGGATTAATTGCAGGAACATCAACTTATCTTAATCATCATTTTCCAAAATTGAAATCATACTCAGTTGAGCCAATAGGTTTTGATGATACCAAAAAATCTTTAGAAAATAAAAGTATTTTAAAGAACTCCAATAATACGAAATCAATATGTGATGCATTACTAGCACCAATGCCTGGTAATATCACATTTCCAATAAATTTGAAAAATCTCAATGGAGGAATAAGTGTTTCAGATGAAGAAGTAAAAAAAACAATAATTTTACTTTCAGAACATTTAAAAATAGTTGTTGAGCCAGGAGGTGCGGTAGCTGCAGCTGCTGTTTTAAATAATAAAATAAATATAAAAAATAAAAAAATTATAGTTATGATTTCAGGTGGAAATATTGATTTAGAACTCTTTAGATCTTTATGAATTCAAAATCTTCTTTATCTAAATTACGGTCTAATTTAGAACAAGAAAAAATTAATATACTTATTATTAATAGAAGTGATGAATTCTTAAATGAATATATTTCACCATATGCTGAAAGATTGCAATTTATTACAAATTTTTCAGGCTCTGCTGGTAAGGCAATAATTCTTCAAAATGAAGCATATCTTTATGTTGATGGTCGTTATACCTTTCAAGCACAAGAACAAATTAATACTGATGAAATTAAATTAAAACATTTAAAATCATTTTGGGTCGATTTAAAAAGTTTTTTAGTTAAAAAAAATTTTGTGATTGCAATAGATCCTAAATTACATTCAATTAAAGAAGTTCAAAGAATTAAAGAATGTATATCTAATACATCTTCAAATATTAGATTTTTAAATTCAAATATTATTGATAAAATATGGGAAAACAAACCACATATTGAATATTCCAATATTTTTGATCATCCAATAAAGTTTGCAGGACTAGATAGAATCGAAAAATTAAATAATTTTCTTAATTTTTTAAATAATAATCATTTAAATCACTATTTAGTTACAGGTTTAGATAATATAGCTTGGTTACTAAATATTAGAGCTGATGATAATTTATATACACCTCTTGTTTTTTCTTATCTTTTAATATCCAAAAATTATAAATCATCTTTATATATTAAATGCGATAAAATTAACCATAAATTAAAAACACAATTAGAAAAATATATTGATATCAAGTCAATAGAAAATGTTGAAAATATTTTTTCATTGATAAAAAATAATGAAACAGTAGGTTTAGATTTTTCAACAACAACATATTATTTTTTAAAACAATTAGACAATAATAATATTCAATATAAGGATATAACAAATCCATTAATTTTATCTAAGTCAATTAAAAATAAAACTGAACAAACTGGTGCATTTAGTGCAAACTTAAGGGATGGTATTAGTATGACTCGTTTTGTCTATTGGTTAAAAAATGAAATTGATATTAATTCATCAAATGAAATTTTAGCTTCAAAATTTTTAGAGAGCCTAAGAGTAAAAAATGAATTATTCCATTCATTGTCATTTGAAACAATTTCAGCGTTTGGTAAAAATGCAGCACTGCCGCACTATAGAGTTGATAAATCAAGTAATACTAATTTTAAAAAAAATAATATTTATCTAGTGGACTCTGGTGCTCAATATTATGATGGAACAACAGATATAACTCGGACAATAATTTTAGGAAAAGCTACTGATGAACAAAAGGATAGATTTACCCGAGTTTTAAAAGGACACATCGCAATAACAAGTCATATTTTTGCAAAAGGAACAACAGGATCTGATATTGATTATTTAGCTCGCGAAAGTTTGGAAGAAATAGGATGTGATTATGATCATGGAACTGGACACGGTATTGGAAGCTTTTTGAGTGTGCATGAAGCACCACAAAGAATTTCAAAAAAATCATTATTTAAAAGTGTAGAGTTAGTTCCTGGGATGATTATTTCAAATGAGCCTGGATATTATAAACTTAATGAATATGGAATAAGAATTGAAAATTTAATTTTAGTTAGAGAAAATAAAGACAATTTACTTTATTTTGAGAATTTGTCCTGGTGTCCTATTGATATAGATTTGATTGAGAAGAATCTCCTAACAAAAAAGGAATTAGAATGGCTTAATACATACCATGAAAATCTATACATAAAACTAAATACTTATTTAAATGATAAAGAGAGAAAATGGTTAAAACTTGTTACAAAACCATTGTAAACCAAATACTAATTTAAGAATTCGTACTCTTTCTTTATTTATAAAATAAGTTAAAATGTAATTAAAATGATATTAATTTTAACACAATGCTTTCCGTCAAGAATAGGTGGAATAGAAAATTTAATGTTTAATTTAAGTTATTTTTTAGGAAAAAGTAATAATGTTGTAGTTCTTGCTGATCAAAACAATATTATAAAAGATGCGCTATTTGATAATAAATTCAAAAATAACTTTTTAGTTAGACGGTTTGGTGGATTAAAATATTTTAGAAAAAGAAATAAATTAAGAGAATTAGAAAAAATGATCAGTTTACAAGATATAAAGGTTGTTATTTGTGATAGCTGGAAAAGTTTAGAATTACCAATAAAAAATTTGTTAAACAAAAAATTACCTTCAGTTTGTTTAGTTCATGGAAATGAAATAATTATAAAAAATAAAAATCATCATAAAAGAATTAAAAAAACTCTTAAATGTGCTACTAGAATTGTCACTAATTCAGAATATACAAAAAATTTATTAAAAAAAGTTAGCTTAGAATTTGAAAATATTGAAATTATACATCCAGGTGTTTCCAGCTTTGAAAATATTAAAGAAGAAAAATTAAATTTATCGGAAGGTCATCCAACATTACTTACTCTAGCAAGACTTGAAAAAAGAAAAGGTCACGAGAATATTTTGTTTGCTATTAATAATCTAAAAAATGAATACCCCAACATTCGATACATAATTGCAGGCGATGGTATAGAAAAGCATAATTTGCAAATTCTAGTAAATAAATTAGATATTTCTAAAAATGTAATATTTATAGGATCGGTTAATGATGAGCAAAAGAAATATATTTTAAATAAAACTGATTTAATGATTATGCCAACAATAGATGAGACAAATAACTTATCTATTGAGGGATTTGGTATCGCATATATTGAAGCTGCTTTATTTGGTATACCATCAATTGCATCAAATATTGGCGGCACAAAAGAAGCTGTAATACATAATGAAACTGGGATAGTTTTACACGATATAAGTTGTTTAGAGGATAGCATTCGAGAATTAATTTCAAATAAAGATAAAAGGGAATTTTATGGAAAAAATGCTCAAAGAAGAGCATTAAATGAATTACATTGGAATAATCAGGTAAAAAAATATTTAAATTTAATATCAAACATTAAAATAAAATGAGCATATTATTTCACTGTACATTTGCAAACTCAAAAGAGTGGAAAATAAAAATTCAAAAAAAATTTAAAAATAAAAAAATCATTTCTGTACTTGATAAAAAAGAATTTGATAAAGTTGATATTGCTATTATTTGGAATTTACCAAACCATATTTTGAAAAAACTTACTAATTTAAAAATTATTTTTTCATTAGGTGCTGGCGTAGACCATATCTTAAAACTAAACGACTATGATGGTACACCTATAGTAAGAATAAAGGATCCATTGATGGGTGAGTTGATGTACTACTATGTTTTATCACAAATCTTGAATTTTCAATTACGAATAAATGATTATAAAATTGCACAACAAAATAAAGTATGGTTAAAAGAAATAATACCTCCATTCAACAAAGATTTAACGATAGGTATTTTAGGCTTAGGTTATTTGGGTTTGATAGTAGCAAAATCCCTATATAAAAATAATTATAACATTATTGGTTACAAAAAAAATAAGATAAAAAAAGAAAAATTTAAAATCTATTATAATAATCAATTAGCAAATTTTATTAGATCATCTGACATCTTAGTAAATATATTACCGGGTACAATAGATACAGAAAATTTTATAAATTCCAAATTCTTATCATTAATGAAAAAAAAATCTTTATTAATTAGTATTGGAAGAGGTTCTTCTGTAAATGAAAGCGACTTGATTAAACATTTACAGAGAAACAAATATTTTTATGCTTCCTTAGATGTTTTCCAGAG
>MDTD01194994.1_pt1 | contig 19128 bp, 20 predicted proteins | sample 811221 | NCBI WGS metagenome assembly MDTD01 (sample SAMN05326646, study PRJNA326480) | marine metagenome | isolation source: seawater | place: Pacific Ocean: South West | collected 2011 | reverse complement strand
CGACCGCCGCCGTGGCCGTTCTCCACGCGATGGACCCTTCGGCGCTCGATCACTGCATCTTTGCCCATCGGTCCGCCGAGTCGGCACACGGCCGCGCCCTGGAGCACATGGGCAAGGAACCGCTGCTCGATCTCGGAATGCGCCTTGGGGAGGGGACCGGCGCCGCGCTTGCGGCGGGCATTGTCAAGGCGGCGGTTTCGACCCACACGGGCATGGCAACCTTCGCGGATGCGGGCGTGGCCGGAAAGTCCCCCGTTTGATCAGGCTTCCGAGCACGTACTCCGAAAGGCGCTCGGTGTCTTTCCGGTAACGCGCAGAAACTCGCGGTTGAAGTTCGACTTGGTGTTGAAGCCGCTCGCGAGCATCGCGGCGGTAACGTTCTCGCCCTGGCCGAGCAACTCGCATGCGTGGCGGATGCGACGAGCGTTTACCTGGCGCGAGATATTCTCCCCGGTGGTGCGGTTGACGGCCGCCGAGAGAACCTTTGCCGGAAGGCCAAGTCGTCTTGCGAGCCGGGCAAGCGTCAGGTCCGGGTCCAGGAAGACCCTTTCCTCATTCATCAGCGTATCGAGGCGAGCGACGATCTCGAGATCATCCGGATCCGTGGTGCGCGGTGCGGTCGCGGTGTGCCGCTCGTCCGGCGCGGTGCTCGCGTCCTCACGCTCAGGGCGTCCACCGACGAGGGCCAGGAGCCCGATCGACAGCAGGGCGAGGGACGATACCAGACTGACAATGAGAGGACGCAGCCATGCCAGCCCCTCGTGGAGTGCGTAGGCAATGGCCGCGTCACTGACCGCTGACAGGATCAATGCCGCCCCCACGGCCTGCCAGATCCGCGATGGCAGGGCGCCTTGTCCAAGACTGGCGAGGGGCAATCCGGTTCCGCTGCCCGCCTGAACCAGGATCGCACCGCCGTAGCCGACGAAAATGATCACCAGCACCGCGTCCGGCAGAAGCGGTGAGCCGCTTTGCCCGACAAGCAGTGCCGGCAGAAGCAGCAGTGGTGTGAGGAGGTGCACGAAGTCTCGCGGCCAGCGGGGCGCGCTCACCGCCGCTTGCCGGAAAGCAAGATAGGCGAGGGGAGGCACGGATGCCGCCGTTACCGGCTGCAGGAACAGAAGCTCCCTCACGCCGTAGTGCTGCACAAGGGAAATCACCACGCCCTGGAGCGCGGCCACGCCGAGAAGCACGGGGAACAGACGCGGTCCTTCGCGAAGCAACGCCGCCCGCGCGGCGAGGAAGGCAAGAACCAGTGCAACGGCAAGCGGAATGGGCAAGAGGAGCATTCTGACGTCTTCATGTGGGTGTGCGGACTTGGGCAGCATGAGGTCCTGAAACGGTTTTGACGTCGTCCTCTATCCGGTTCGAGGACGCAACCGGAGAATTGTCGGCGCTTCCTGTGCAGGTGTTTGACCTGGAGAAGTCCGATGTCCTTCAAATCCGCCGTTGCATTTGCTCTTGCCCTGTCGTTCGTGGCGCCGATCCCGGTGAAAGCGGACCTGCTCGATCTTCCCGGCTATGACCGGATGGATGTTCCCGCACGCCATCGAGCGCAACCGCTCGCAGTGTCCCTATGGTATCCCGCCGGACGTGCAACCTACCCCGTGACCATTGGCGAGAATGTCATCTTTTCCGGTGAGAAGGCCCTTGTGGGTGCGGCTGTCGCGGATGGTCGCCACCCGCTGGTTCTGCTGTCCCACGGCTCCGGAGGCGCGATGGACGGACTGGCATGGCTTTCCGCGCGGCTGGCGCGGCGAGGGGCCATCGTCGTGGGCGTCAATCATCCCGGTACCACAACAGGCGATTCCTCGCCGCGCCGCACGCTTCGCCTCGCGCCCCGTGCCGCTGATCTTGCGGCCGCGCTGGATGCCGTTCTCTCGGACCCGCAACTGGCTGGATATGTCGACCGGGACCGGATTTCCGCACTCGGCTTTTCGCTCGGAGGAAGCACGGTACTCGGACTGGGCGGTCTCAGGTTCGATGCGGATGCCTTTGCCGCTTACTGCGAAAAGGTTGGTCGGGTCTCGCAGGATTGTGCCTTCTTCGAAAAAGGCGGCGTGAACCTGCGTCAGATTCCGGAGAGTTTTTCCGCCGACATGCTCGACGTTCGCTTCTCGAGGATCGTTTCCGTCGATCCGGGCCTCACGTATGCGGTGCAACCCGAAAGCCGCGAGCGTGTCCGGGCAAGCATCCTGTTCGTGAATCTCGGCGATGAGAACATCTGGCCGGCGGTCGATGTGAGCGAGAGAGGAAGCGGTCTCGCCGGACGGCTTTCGGATGCATGGCGGGAGGTGATCGCGCCGGCGCATCACTTCACATTTCTTGCGGTGTGCAAGGAGGGGGGCGGCGGACCGGCTTCGCGCGTGGGGCGACGATCCGATCTGCGACGATCCCGAAGGAACCGACCGTGCCGAGACCCATGAAAAGGTCGCCGACGCCGTCGCGGCGTTTCTGGACCTCCCGGGGCGATAGGCGAGCCGGACCGTACCGGTCTCACGACGCCTTGCGCAGGAGCCTTGCGGCGGCACGCCGCCGCTTCGGCTCGGCCGCTGTCGGGGCTTCGTCGAGCGCGGGCATTGCCTCGAGCACCCGCGACGCGGGGAAGGTGACAAGCACTTCGGTGCCCTCGCGCAGGCGGGACTTGAGATCGAACGTGCCACCATGCATCTGCACCAGCGCCTTGACGATCGGCAGGCCGAGGCCCGTTCCCGCTTCCGCGCTCTTGATGGCGATGGCCCCCTGACCGAACGCCTGCATGACGATGGGGATTTCGTCCTCGGGAATGCCGGGACCGTTGTCGCGGATGGACACATATTGTCCGCCACCGGCGGTCCAGCCAGCCTTAATGAGCACTTCGCCGCCGGTCGGGGTGAACTTCACCGCGTTGGACAGCAGGTTCAGAAGAACCTGCCTCACGGCGCGCTCGTCGGCCCAGATGCGCGGAAGCTCCTTCTCGATCGCTTCGCTGATCGTGATGGTCTTCTTGTTGGCCCTGATCTGCATCATGCTGTGGCAGTCGCCCAGGATCGCGGCCAGATCAACGGCTTCTTCGCTCAGTTCGTAGCGTCCTGCCTCGATGCGCGAAAGGTCGAGGATCTCATTGATGAGATTGAGAAGGTGCTCGCCCGATGAGTGGATGTCGCCGGCGTAGTCCCGGTAGGTCGGGTTCTCGAGCGGGCCCAGAAGCTCGTTCTTCATGACCTCCGAAAAGCCGAGGATCGCATTCAGCGGCGTGCGCAGTTCATGGCTCATGGTTGCCAGAAAGCGGGACTTGGCCAGATTGGCTTCCTCGGCCCGGCGCCGTGCCTCGTCCGAGATCGCCTTGGCCTGTTCCAGTTCGCTGATCAGATGATCCTTTTCCGCACGGAAGGCGAGCATGGTCAGCGTCGAGGCATGAAGCTGGTTGCCGAGCATCACGAAGAAGCCCTGCGCGCCGATGGCCATGGCCATCATGGCGTAGTGGATCGCGGTCTGCTGGTTGAGAAACGAAACTACGATCGCGATCGTGATCGGCAGAGTTCCGGCTAGCAGCGCACGTGGCAGGCTCGAGGAAAGCATGGTCAGCATCGCGATGACGATCAGCATCGTCGCGAACTGGAAGATTTCGGAGCCATCCTGGTTCGTCGTCGTCGATTGCAGCAGGAAGAAGCCCGCCCACGTCAGGCCGTAGAGCAGGTCGCCCGCGATCATCTGCCGCCGCCAGGATGCCAGGGTCTGGCTTCCGGCGGCCTCGCGTTCGAAGCGCCTGCAGGCCATCATCAAAAGGACATGGGCGATGAGCGAGAACGCGAGCCAGCCGGCAATCACGGCCGGCTGCATCCAGAGAAGCGAGATGCCAGCAACGATCATGGAGAACAGGGGAAGGGCGATCGCCGCGCTCAGCCTGTTCTTGGTAAAGGTGAGCAGGAGGTCGTATTCGAAGTTGGGCTGCACGCCGTCGACCGATGCGAGGCGCTCGCGCGCGCTGCGCACCGTTTTCGCGACGTCCCGGCGTCGCTGTGCCCGCTCGCTGTTGGAGGCGGTTCGGGCATCGCCGTTACGTGTCTCGTCGCTAGCCATATGATTCCCGGACGAACCCTTGCCAGGTCTTTGACCCGATCACTTGAACTCGCCCCATCATGGTCACCAACTCTTAATAAGCGGCTCAAGGACATGGTTAACAATGCGTAGCGAGGTCGAGCGCGGCGACGAAAGGGACGGGCGCATGAAGGATGCCGAGGACGAAAGCCGGGGCGTCGTGGTGCGGGGAGACCCGGCGCTGGTCGACCTGGGAAAAAGGATCTCGGACTGCAGGCAATGTGTCCTGCAGCCGGAGAGACAGCCGCTGCCTCATGAGCCACGCCCGGTCTGCGTCCTGTCCTCTCATGCGCGCATTGCAATTTGCGGGCAGGCGCCGGGTACCCGGGTTCATGCCTCCGGGCGGCCCTTCACCGATCCCAGTGGCGACCGCTTGCGGGACTGGCTGGGGATCGGGCCGGAGGTTTTCTACGATCCGTGCCGGGTTGCCATCGTGCCGATGGGCTTCTGTTTTCCTGGTCTGGATGCCAAGGGAGGCGATCGCCCGCCGAGGTCGGAGTGTCGAAAGCTCTGGCATGACCGGGTGTTCGAGGCCATGCCGAATGTCGGGCTGCGCATCGTGATCGGATCGTATGCCCAAGCCTATCATCTCGGCGAGCATCGCCGGAGCACACTGAGCGCCACCGTGGCCGACTGGCGCGAAGTGCTGGCCGCGACACGCAAGGAAGGCCGGCCTGCCATCGCGCTGCCTCATCCCTCATGGCGCAACAATGCCTGGCTCAGAAGAAATCCTTGGTTCGAGCAGGAGTGCCTGCCGGTGCTGCGTGAAGAGGTTGCCGCACTTCTTGGAGAGGCGTGAGCCAAACACGCGCCGCCCCCTCTCACGGAGAGGAGGCGGCGGCGGGTCTGCGGGCGTGTGGTCGCTCGTAGCCTTGGGAGCGTTGTCGAGTCTCGGGCGTCAGCCCGCGAGGTCGTTCAGGAACGCCTTGATGTCGTCCATCATGGTTCGCTCGGATGCCATGGGCAGGCTCTCGTCCTGAGACCAGCCGACCATGCTGTCGTCGTAGAGCGACACGTTCTCGTAGCCGAGAAGCTCATGCAGGACGAACCAGTTGGTTGCCGCCCAGTGGCCGGTGTTGCAGTAGGAGACCATCTCCACGCTCTTGTCCGCGAGGTTCTCTGGGACGAGGCTTGCGATGGTCGCCGTGTCCTTCAGTCGCCCGGCCTTGTCGTCGTAGAACGTTGCCTGGTCGAGGTTGACCGCGCCGGGAATGCGTCCGAAGCGGGTCGCCTTGGAATGCTTGCCCTTTCCTGAGAACTGGGCGGCCGGACGTCCGTCAATCAGGACGGTCGAGGAGTTCATGCGACGCGCAACGTCCGAGGTCGCCGAGAGGTAAGAGGCGCGCGGTTCGGCGATGAACATGTCTCCGATAGGCGCAACGGGGCCGGTTTCCAGATCTCGCTTCTCTTCCGTCCAGCGGCGGTGACCGCCATCGAGGATCGCGACGTCGTCGTGGCCCAGATACTTCAGCGTCCAGTAAATGCGCGCGGCGGCGCCAAACTCGCTGCTGTTGCCGCCGGCGGGGACGATCACGACGGTCTTGCCGTCCGCGACACCCAGTTCGGAGAGGGCCGCTTCGAGCTTTTCCACGGACGGAAGCACGCCGACAACGCTCTCGCGGTCGGTACGCCAGTATCCGGGATATTCGCTCCAGAGCGCCCCCGGGATATGCCCGGCAAGATAGTCCTTCTTGCCGGAACCCGCGAACGGAGATCGAATGTCGAGAACGACCATATCCGGTTCGCCGATGTGCTCCGCGAGCCAGTCGGTGGAAACGAGCGGCGTAATGTTGGAGGCCGCCGCGACTGGCGTGACGGCGAGCGAAACGGCGAGGGCGACAAGGCCCGCGACCTTGCGAAGGGCGTACATGGGAAAACTCCCTGAAATGCTGATTTTCAAGGAGTGAGTTGACATCGGATTGAAAAAGCGGCAAGCGAAATCAGGCTAGATATTGGAAGAAAAATCCAAATTTCTCCACTATGAAGGGCCTTGAAGAAAATCGGCTTCGTTGGATCGGATTTCATTGGAAAATGAATCCTGTCACTGCAGCCCAACGCAGGACTCGATCATGATCGATCGCATAGACCGACGCATTCTCTCGATCCTCCAGGAGGATTGCACCATTCCCGTTGCCGAGGTCGGGCGGCGCGTCGGGCTGTCGACCACGCCCTGTTGGCGCCGCATCCAGAAGCTTGAAGAGGATGGTGTCATCAAGCGCCGGGTCGCCATCCTCGATCCGCGCAAGGTCAACGTGAAGGTGACGGCCTTCGTGGCGATCACCACCTCGCGGCACAATGACGACTGGCTGCGCAAGTTTGCCGATGTGATCTCGGAGTTCCCGGAAGTCATCGAGTTCTATCGCATGGCGGGACAGGTCGACTATCTGCTGCGCGTCGCGGTGCCGGATATCGAGGCCTACGACGCTTTCTACAAAAGGCTGATCGCCAAGATCGATATTTCGGATGTGTCGACTTCCTTCGCGATGGAGCAGATCAAGTCGACCAGCGAACTGCCGCTGGCCTATATCCCGACCGAGAAGCCGCGAACGGAGCGTGAGAGCTGAGACGTCTGCCTTGCTTCACATTCGAAATTCTTAATATGTAGTGGTGTCGGCTCCTTGCAGCCGGTATCATTTCCGGAAGTGGCGAATGCGCCGTGTTTCGGCATCGGAAGCGAAATCGGGAGGGCTGATCATGCGGAAGGAAGCAGGGCGATGGATGCGTCAGGTGGCTTTCTCCGGGGTGCTTTGCGCGCTTGCACCGGCGGCCTTCGCGCAATCGGCTCCCGAACTGCCTGAGGGGGTCGTGTCGCATACGGTCGAGCGGCCCTACGACGACGTTCGCTTCGACATGGAAAACGCGATCATCAATCGCGGGCTGGTCATTGATCACGTCTCGCATATTGGCGAAATGCTCGCTCGAACCGGAGCGGATGTCGGATCGGACAAGGTCGTGTTCGCCAATGCGGATGCGATGATGTTCTGTTCCGCCCGGCTGTCGCGCGCGGCCATGGAAGCGTCGGCGGGCAATATCGCCTTCTGCCCCTATGTGGTCTTTGCCTTTGAGACACCGGACGCACCGGGTCGGGTGACTGTCGGCTTTCGGAAGCTGGAAGAGACCGGGTCCGATGCCTCGCGCAAGGCGCTTGCGGATGTAAACGCGCTGCTTTCGGAGATCGTCGCGGAAGCGGCGGGGGAGTAGCGCGAAATGTGAAACGCCCGGCACTCGTGTCCCGGGCGTTTCGTGCGTCCTGAAGATACCCTGCCGTCCAAAGCGGCTATTTGGCGCTGGCGTTTTCCAGCCGGGCGATCAGGCTCGATGTATCCCAGCGGTTGCCGCCCATGGCCTGGACCTCGGCATAGAACTGGTCCACCAGGGCGGTCACGGGAAGCCGGGCCCCGGTCTCGTTCGCGGTCTTCAGGCAGATGCCCAGATCCTTGCGCATCCAGTCGACGGCAAAGCCGTAGTCGAACTTGCCGTCACGCATGGTTTCCCAGCGGTTTTCCATCTGCCAGGACTGCGCGGCTCCCTTGGAGATGACGCCGATCACCTTCTCGACGTCGAGATCGGCGCTTTTCGCGAAGTGGATCGCCTCGGAGAGGCCCTGAACGAGACCGGCGATGCAGATCTGGTTGACCATCTTGGCGAGCTGTCCGGCGCCCGAGGGTCCCATCAGTCCAACCATCTTCGCAAAGCAGTCGATCACGGGTTTGGCAGTGTCGAAGGTCGAGTTGTCGCCGCCGACCATGACCGTCAGGGCGCCATTCTCGGCACCGGCCTGACCGCCGGAAACCGGGGCGTCGAGGAAGGCGAAGCCCTTTTCCGCCGCCGCGGCCGAAAGTTCGCGTGCGACCTCGGCCGAAGCGGTCGTGTTGTCGATGAAGATCGCGCCGGGCTTGATCGTCGAGAAGGCACCGTCAGGACCGGTTGTCACGGCGCGCAAGTCCTCGTCATTGCCGACGCAGCAGAAGACGAAGTCGCAGTCGCGGGCGGCTTCCGCCGGCGTCTTCGCGTGGCTTCCGCCGAATTCCGAGACCCACTTCTCGGCCTTTTTGGCCGTGCGGTTGTAGACCGTCACGTCATGTCCGCCGCGGGTCTTCAGGTGACCGGCCATCGGATACCCCATGACCCCAAGACCGATGAATGCAACCTTCGCCATCGCGCTTCATTCCCTATCTGGTGAGCTTTTGTGCTGTTTCGGGAGGCGGGCGAAGGCCGTGGCCCCGCCCGTCATCCGCTCACCATCCTGTTTAGCGCATCGGCCCTCTGATGTCAGGTCACCCGACGCCTTGCCGTATCCGTTCCGCGGACCGGCGCAAGGGGCTTCGCATCAAGCGGGGTCGGGCGGGGTGCCCGCGTTCCCCCGTGCGGCGCTCCTGCTTCACGGAGGGTTGCGATCATCATGGTATCTGCAAGAATGGTAATCATCCGTCCTGCCTCCTGCATGTTTGAAACTGGCTGAAACATGCCGCTCCACATTCATTCAGGCGAGTCAGGAAGATCTTTCATATGTTAGATGAGATTACATATGGACTGGACGCACCTGCCGCCGCTGTCGGCACTCCGTGCTTTTGCGACCGTCGCGGAGGAGGGGACGCTTTCGGCGGCCGGCCGCCGTTTGAACGTCAGTCATGCCGCCATCAGCCAGCAGGTGCGCTCGCTGGAGGACTGGTTCGGGTGCAGGCTGGTGCGCCGGGAAGGGCGCGGTGTTTGCCTGACCGATGAAGGCAGGCAACTCGCCGGGCATCTCGACACGGCCTTTCGCGGTATCCGCAAAGCGGTTGATGAGCTTTCGCAGGCCGGGCAGGCGCGTCCGCTTCAGGTCACGATGACGCCATCCTTCGCCGTGCATTGGCTGATGCCGCGCCTGTCGGAGTTTCGCCATCTGCACCCGGGGATCGAACTGAGCATGAATCCGACGGGCGAGATCGTGGATCTCCAGCCGGGGGGGATCGATCTGGCGCTTCGCTACGGCTCCGGCGAATGGCCCGGGCTGGAGTCCGAGGCACTCATGCACACACCGACCGTCGTGGTCGCGGCCCGGGGTCTCGTTGGAGACCGCGTTTTCGATGACCCGTCCAGCCTCGCGGACTTTCCCTGGATGCAGGAATACGGCACGGACGAGATCTCGGCATGGTTCGAGAGCCAGGGAGTCCGTACGCCGCCCCAGATCGATATCACCCACATGCCAGGCTACATGCTGCTGGAGGGGCTCCGGAACGGGGATGGCATCTCGATTGCCTCGAAGGCCTTCATCCAGCCACTCATCTCCTCGGGAGCGCTTCGCGTCCTCTTCGAGAAGAAGGATCCGGGCTACGGCTTTCACATGGTGACGTTGCCCGGAGTTAAGCGGGCCCCGCTGAAGGTCTTCATGTCCTGGCTGCGGGCGCAGGCGTCTCGCGACGGGGCGTCTCGCGACGGATTGCGGGCGGCGGGTGATGCCGCCGCGCACTCCGGAGGGTGAGGTTCATTCGCCAGCGGCGAGGGGCGACAGTGCATGCATCAGGTCGGCGATCAGGTCGTCGGCGCTTTCGATGCCGACCGACAGGCGTATCAAGCCCTCGGGAATGCCGCTTGCATCGCCCTCGATCGTGCGCCGGTGCTCGACCAGACTTTCGACGCCACCGAGCGAGGTGGCCCGTTTGATCAGCTTGAGCCGTCCCACGACACCAAGTGCGTCCTGTGCGCTGCCCTTGGTGATGAAGGACATGAGGTAGCCGTATCCGTCATGCATCTGCCGGGTCGCCAGAGAATGCCCCGGATGGGTCGGCAGCCCGGGATACAGGACGGTCTCGACCATTGGGTGGGCCTGAAGCGCTTCGGCAATCGCCTGGGCATTCGAGCACATGCGTTCGATGCGGAGCGAGAGGGTCCGCAGGCCGCGCAGCAGAAGATAGGCTTCGAAGGCCGGCAGCACCGCTCCGGCGTCGTGGCGTTCCTCGCGGATGAACTTCCAGGCATCGCTGTCCGCGTCGCGGCAGGAGATGACTCCGGCCAGAACATCCGAATGACCGTTCAGGGCCTTGGTCGCGGAATGGAGAACGAGATCGGCACCAAGCTCCAGCGGGCGCATGAGAATCGGTGTTGCGGCGGTCGCGTCCACGGCGGTCACGGCCCCCGCATTGCCGGCGACCTTGGCAATCGAGGCGATGTCCGCCATGCCGAGATAGGGATTTGACGGCACCTCGATCAGCACCAGCGCAGGGCCGCTTTCGCTGATCGTTTCGCAGAAACGTTCCGTGTCGGTCGCGTCAGCCTCGATCAGGGCGATGCCTGCGTGCTGGCAGTGCTTGCGCAGCCACAAGGTGGTTCCCCAATAGATGCCCGACTGCACGAGGATTGTTTGCTCGGGGCGGACCATGCGCACCGTCGCGGCAATGGCTGCCATGCCGGAGGCAAAGAGACGTGCCTCCGCGCCGCCCTCCAGATCCGCGATCAATGCCTCCGTCTGGCGGGTCAGGTCATTGTCGTCGCGTGAGTAGAGGTGCGAGGGGCTCGTGAGCCGATAGCTTTCGTCGCGTGCGAAGGTCGTTGCCGTCTGTATCGGCGGGACCACGGCTCCGGTCTGCGGATCGATGCCACCGCCACCGTGGGCAAGGCGGGAGGCGGGCGAAATCTTCGCGTTGCGAGGGTCTTGCATTTTATCGGTCCGGTGAAGACCGCACGGCGTGCGGCAGGTTGGCCCCGCAGGCACGCGCGTCGGTCAAGGTGGGTTTCACTGCCCAGATAAAGCATGTTTGACCGACGCGCGAAACAGGCCGGTGCTGTCGGGGGCCTTCATCAGCGACGCACAAGGTGCCTGGTCAGGCGCTTTTCCAACTGGTCCCAGATCCGGCGCAGGGTCTCCACGATCAACAGGTAGAGGACGGCTGCCCAGATATAGGCCTGGAAGTCGTAGGTGCGCGAGAAGGACCGCCCCGTCACGCCCATGATGTCGTAGATCGTGATGATCGAGGCAATGGCGGAGCCCTTGATCATCAGGATCAGCTCGTTGCCGTAGGGCCTCAGCGCCACGATCATGGCCTGGGGCAGGATGATCTTGCGCAGGGTGACAAGGCGTCCGAGCCCCAGCGCCTTTGCCGCCTCCCACTGACCGCGGTCTATGTTGCGGATGGCGCCGCGCAGGATTTCCGCCTGATAAGCGGAGGTGTTCAGGGAAAAGGCGAAGATCGCGCAGTACCAGGCATCGCGAAAGAACCACCACAGTCCGGCATCCTTCAGGAGCGGCTGGAAGCTGCCGGAACCGTAGTAGATCAGGAAGGTCTGGGCGATGAGTGGTGTGCCGCGAAAGAAATAGACGTAGGCGAAGGCCGGCACGGCGAGAAGAGCGTTGCGCGAGGCCCGGGCCAGGGCTACGGGAATCGAGATCACCGCTCCGATCACCATGGAGGCGCCGACAAGTGTCAGTGTCGTAAGGACACCGTCCTCATAGCGCTGCCAGTAGTTGGCCAGAAAGTCTCCGCCGATACGGCCGCCCAGATAGGTCAGCAGCCAGATGCCGGCGACGATCCAGAGCGCCATCAGAACATTGCCGGTGATCCGCGTGGCCGACCAGCGCCGCGCGGGTGCCGGAGGTGGCGGGGCAGGGGGCAGAGACGCCTTCTGGACATAGGCGGTCATCGGCGGACCTCCCCGCGTCCGCTCCAGCGTTCGATCCGCGAGAGGCCGACGGAGGAGACAATCGCGAGCGCGAGGTAGATGAGGCACGCGAGCCCGTAAAAGAGGAAAGGCTCCTTTTCGACGCGCGCGGCAACACCCGTCCAGCGCAGGAGATCGTTGAGGCCGACGATGGAGACCAGTGCCGTATCCTTGAGCAGGATCAGCCAGAGATTGCCGAGCGCGGGAAGGGCAAGGCGGATGAGTTGCGGCAGGATGATGAGGCGCATCGTCTGCGAGCGGTTCAGGCCGAGAGCGAATCCGCCCTCATACTGACCCTGCCGAATGCCGCGAAATGCCGAGAGAAACGCTTCCGAGGCGTAGGAGGAAAACACCACCGCGAGTGCCACCATCCCCGCGACGAAGGAGTTCACGTCGAGACTGGCTTCCGGGTTGAAGATCCTGACCATCTGGTTCAGCAGGATCGGGACGCCGTAGTAGACGAGGAACAGTGTCAGAAGCTCGGGAAGACCGCGAAAGATCGTGGTGTAGATGTCTGCGGCGGCCCTGAGGGAGCGTTCCGGGGATTGCTTCGCAAGTGCAATCAGGAACCCGAGCAAAAGACCAAGCGGCAGCGTGGCCACCGCGAGGCTGATCGTGACGAACACGCCATACGCGATTTCGTCGCCCCAGCCGTTCGGGCCGAAGGACAGGAGTGTGAGTGCTTCGTTCATCGGGCCGGGTCGGTTGGCCGGACCGGTTCCGGACCATGGAGGTCCGGAACCGGTCGCTCAGCGGTGCGGACGGCTTGGAAACGGCGAATGCTGGAAATGCGGTCGGGCGGCGTACATCACGTCATCCGGGGACCGGGAATGGTCCTCGATGAACGTCCTGCCGTCCCGACCGCGCTTCCGCTATCAGTCGCCGTAAACGTCGAAGTCGAAGTACTTTTTCTGAACCTCGGCATACTTGCCGTTCTCGCGGATCGCCTTGATGGCGTCGTTGAACATGGCCTTCAGGTCGTCCTCGCCCTTGCGAATGGCGATGCCCACACCCTCACCATTGATGACGGGATCCGGTGTGAGCGTTCCCAGCAGCTTGCAGCAGGCGCCGTCGTCCGTTCCCAGCCACTCCGACAGCACCACGACATCATCGATGACCGCATCGAGGCGGCCCGAGGAAATGTCGAGCTTGTACTCGTCCGGTGTCGGATAGAGCTTCAGCTCCGCGTCGGGAAGCTTGGCCTCTGCATAGTTGGAATGGGTCGTCGAAGACTGGGCGCCCAGCAGCTTGCCGTCGAGAGCGGCAGCGGTCGCCTCGGTGATGTCGCTGTCCTTCGGGACGGCGATCGCCGGAGGCGTATTGTAGTACTTGTTGGTGAAATCGACTTCCTTCTTGCGCTCCTCGGTGATCGACATGGAAGCGATGATGGCGTCGAACTTGCCGGCGTTCAGGGCCTGGATGATGCCGTTCCAGTCCTGCGTGACGAACTCGCATTCAACCTTCATCTGCTCGCAAAGCGCCTTGGCGATATCCACGTCGAAGCCGGTCAGCGTGCCGTCGGAAGTCAGATAGTTGAACGGGGGATAGGCTCCCTCCGTCCCGATACGCACCTTGGTCCAGTCCTTGGCCTGCGCACCGCTCACGGCACCGAAAATCATGGCCGCGACTGCTGCAATCTTCATGAGACGCATGTGTTGTTCCCCTGTGGTCCCTCGATTTTTCGTGGAACGGCTTCGCGTTCCTTCGAGCTTTCATATTCCCACCATCCCCGAAGGAAGTTCAATAGCCTTACGTTGGGGAGCGTGTTCATTTTTTCAGGGGATGAAAGTTTCTCCGTTCAATCCGGGAACCGGGCCTCTCCTGAACTCAGCGCGGGGCGAGGCCGAACTCGGAAAAGGGGATGAAGTCCACGAGCGAGCCGCGGGCAACTTCCGTCGCGACCTCGGGGATTTCGATGAGGCCGTCCGCTGCGCGCAATCCCGAGATAAGCCCGGAGCCGTCACGTTCGAACTTCTCCACCACCGTGTTGCCACGGTCGTCGCTCGCCAGTCGGCCGCGATAGAACTCGCGCCGATCCGGCTTCTTCCGATCGACCTGAAAGGCTGCGGGAACCTGGAAGCGCCGTGGCGTGGTGAAGCCCGCGCCCCCGAGTGCCGAGATCACCGGGCGTGCATAAAGCAGGAAGCAGATCATCGCGGCGACGGGGTTTCCCGGCAGGCCCAGAACGACGCAATCGCCAATCTGTCCGAAGCTCATGGGCCGGCCCGGCTTGATTGCCAGTTGCCACATGTGGCGCTTGCCGAGGCGGTCGAGTGTCTCGACAAGGTGATCTTCCTCGCCACGCGAGGCCCCGCCCGTCGTCAGGATCACGTCATGCGAACTTGCGGCCCCGGAGAGCGCGTCAGCCAGACTGTCCGCGCGGTCCTCGAGCACACCGAGATCGGTCGTCTCCGCGCCAGCCGTGCCGGCAAGGGCCCGGAGCAGAAAATGGTTGGAATCGTAGACGCCTCCGCCGGGCAGCGTCTCCCCGGGACGACGTATCTCGTCGCCGGTCGAAACAAGTGCAATTCGGGGCCGGCGGAAGACTGTTGCTTCCGGTGCGCCGGTGGAGGCGATGGCGGCAAGGTCCTGGGGGCGCAGCCGTGTGCCGGGCGAAAGGAGTTCGGTTCCCGCCGCGATGTCCTCACCGGCACGTCGCCTGTTTGCTCCGGCTTTCAGTCCGCCGGGGATTTCAACGCTCTGTCCCCCATCCAGGTCGTGAACGCGGCAGTCCTCTTGCATTGCGACACTGTCCGCGCCCTGCGGCATGACGGCTCCGGTGAAGATGCGTGCCGCCGTGCCCGATACAAGGGCGGAGGTGGCCGGATGTCCGGCGGGGATCCTGGTGCTTACCGGGAGAGTGCCGCCGCCTGCAGGCAGGTCGGCATGCCGGAAGGCATACCCGTCGACGGCGGCGTTGTCGGTCAGGGGGACATCGCGGGGAGCGGACACCGTCTCCGCGAGAACACGACCGTTCGCTTCGGCAAGCGCGATCCTCTCGTGGCCGACAACGCAGGTGACACGCTGCTTGAGGATGGACAGCGCCTCGGCGTGTGTCAGCCGGTCGCGGTCATGCAGAAAGCAGTCGTCGAGAAGGCGCCGTTCACCTGTCACCCGCGTCGTCTCCCTTGTCGTTCAATGCGCAAAGGTCCGTGATGAAGTCCGCGATCCCGGCGACGTCGTCGATATCGAAAACCGGCAAGGCGGTCGCTTCGACAGCGTGATCGGCTGCGATTGCGCGCACGTTCGGTACGCTGCCCTCAAGCGCGCCGTCGCGCGCCGACGCCTTTCGCCGCACTTCGATCTTGGGATGACCGGACTTCTTGTAGCCTTCCACGAGAACAACGTCGCAGGGGGCAAGCCGGTCGAGCACCTCCTCGAGCGTCGGCTCAGGGTCTTCGCCGAGTTCGCGCATCAGGGCGATACGCTTCGAACTCACCAGAGCGACCTCGCGGGCGCCGGCCAGGCGGTGGCGATGGCTGTCGGTTCCCGGCGTGTCCACGTCCACGTTGTGATGGGCTTTCTTCACCGTCGCGACCCTATGGCCGCGCCGCGTCAATTCGGCGACGAGGCGCTCCACAAGGGTGGTCTTGCCCGAGTTCTTCCAGCCGGAAACACCGACAACGGGAGCGTGCTTTTCGCTCATGAGGAGCCTTTCCGCACGAAAGCCTCGGCCTGCGCCAGGTCTTCCGGCGTGTTGATGTTGAAAAACGGGTCGTGGCCGTCTTCCTCGAACTCGGCGCGGGCATTGGGATGCATGTCCACGAAGGCCAGGACCTTCCCGGTCGTTCCCTCCCGGAGGAAGGCGTCGAGCGCATCCGTGTGTGCAAGCGGCCAGTATCCGAAGACGGGGTGGTTGTGTCCGCCACAGCGGGCCAGAACGATCCGGTCGCGATCGCCGGCCCTGGCATCCAGAAGGCGTTCCGTCAGGTTGGTCGGGAAGAAGGGCGTGTCTCCGGCAACCGAGATGATGCCCTCGATGCGAGGCTGATGCTCTTGCGCCCATCGCAGGCCCGCCAGCACACCCGCCAGGGGACCGGCGAAGCCTCCAACAGGATCCGCCGCGACGGGAAGGCCGAAGTCCGAAAACCGTGCCGGGTCGCCATTGGCGTTCAGCATCATCGTGTCCACCTGCGGCCGCAAGCGGTCAACGACGTGGCTCAGGATCGGTCGGCCATCAAGCACAAGCATCGGCTTGTCGCCGCCACCCATGCGCCGCGCGAGCCCTCCCGCGAGGATGCAGCCGATTGTGGTATCGGAAGCGGTCATGACATCTCCTTGCCCGAGGTCGCACCCTTTCGCCGGCTGCGAGCAGGTTCGGCCTCCGCCTGGGACGGGTCCGCATCGTGAATCACGCGCTGGGGAGCTGACAGGACTATAAACCGTTGGCCGCGAGCGCGTCCGATGAGCGTCAGGCCGACACGGCGGGCAAGCTCCACGCCCCATGCGGTGAAACCCGAGCGCGACACGAGAATGGGAATACCCATCATTGCCGTCTTGATGACCATCTCGGATGTCAGGCGACCGGTGGTATAGAAGACCTTGTCCTGCGGCGCGATGTTCTCGAGCCACATCCAGCCGGCGATCTTGTCCACCGCATTGTGCCGGCCGACATCCTCCATGTAGGCGACCGCCCGATCCTCCTGGCACAGGACGCAGCCGTGAATGGCGCCGGCTGCAAGATAAAGCGAGGGCGCGGTGTTGATCGTGCGGGTGAGCTTGTACAGGGCCGATGTGCGAAGCCGCGCGTCCGGATCCAGGCGGATGTCGTCGAAGCGCTCCATCATGTCACCGAAGACCGTTCCCTGGGCGCATCCCGAGGTGCGCACCTTCTTCTTCAGCTTATCCTCATAGTCGGTTTCGCGCTCGGTGCGCACGACCACGACCTCAAGATCATCGTCGTAGTCGATGCCGGTGATGCGATCATCCCCGCGCAGCATGTTCTGGTTCAGTAGATAGCCTACGGCCAGGAGGTCCGGCCGGTCGCCGATCGTCATCATCGTGACGATCTCCTGCGAGTTCAGGTAGAGCGTCAGAGCGCGCTCCGTGACCACGTTGATTTCCACCTCCGCGCCGGTCTGGTCGAAACCCGAGACGGGGACGGACAGGCGCGAATCCTCGGGATCCGGGTGGATCAGGAACTCCGGTAGAGCTCGAAGAGCGTGCTTGCTGCTGTCTGTTGTGCTGTCCCGCCGCACTGAATCCCCTCCGCCGGGATGTACCCCGCGCGCTGCTTCGTGAAGCCGACAAACTAGGGAGCATTCACAGGGTCTGGCAAGGGTGCCGGAGGGGCGGGGACCGTGTCGAGAGATCAGGCGCTGAGGCGTCGGGAAACTTCGTGCGATCGGGACAGGCGGGCGGATGCAAAGACGGAAACCGAGATGAGGTCATCGTGCGAGACCAGCTCCGGAGCCTGCATGATCGGCATGGCGAGGCTGGCAAGAACCCCGTCGTGAGCATCCAGCGTGTCGCAGAAGAACAGTGGAGCGTTCGGCAACAGTGTCACGACATCGGTGCGGCGGTCTATCACGGTCAGGTCATGATGGCGGCGGTCAGCCTCGATTCGGGAAAAGGTTGCCTCGAGGGCGTCGGCGGGGCCTTCGAGAACCTGGAAGAAGGTGGTGCCATTCATGATCAGCGCGCCGCGCAGCCCCGTCCGGGCATTGTTGGCGCGCGCCGTGGCAACGATCCGCTCGAGCTCCTCCTCGAGCGATAGCGTCATTTCGGTGAAGGTCAGCGCACTGCGGTAGCAAAGCCGCGAGATCGACATTTTCGTTGGTCCCATCGAGATCATCATGGGACAGCACGATAGTCGGCACCCGTTGGGGTTCTGTAATTCAGTGCGGGAATTCTGAAATCAATTCATTAACTTGGCGGCAAGCACGATCCAAGGGAGCGGTTGCGGAGACGAGAAGGCGGCCGAAGCCGCCCCCGAATCCTTAGCCTACACCAGCATGGCGCGCTGGGTCTGGCGAGCGGGCGCCAGGCGTTCCGTCAGCGGCGCGATGATCCTTGCGGCTACCGCAATGTCGGGAGATGAGGCCAGGCTTGCGGTGTCGATGGGCGTTCCATCCGCCGTGCCACTCCGGCGCAGGTCGGCGAAATAGAGCCAGCAGCGGGAAAACACGCGTTCGTTGGTCTCGCCTTGTGCAATCTCCGTGATGTCCGACAGCCGGGAGTCGCGCCCGACGCAGTCGCGCGTGTCCGCGAGGCCGCGCGAGTTGCCCTCCAGCCAGCACACGATGCTGTCGGAGGAGAGAAGCAACGCACCCGTCACACCGTTCAGGCGGTTGAGTTTGCGGGCGCGGTCGAGGGTTGCCTCGAGTTCGGCTTCAACGGAGCCCGAGACTGCGGACCAGTCGATGCGGGCGGAAAAGCACAGTGCGGAGAGGGGCATCTTTCTTGTCCTGACGTGGAGCATTCTCTCAAGCCCCGATTGTGCGCACGACAACCTGTGGGAACGGTTAAGCGAGGGCTGCCGCAAGGACTAAAATGCGATCTTTCGCATCACGATTTTCGACAGGCTGAAACAGATTTCACGAAACGCGGCATGTGGAAGCAGGAGGCGTCGTGGCGCGATCCGTCATTGACGGAAGGCACTTTCCCCTTACGTTGCGCATCAAGAACGAACGAGGAAAACATGTTCTGGAAATCACGAGGGAGCGGGATGCCGACGCGCGAGGACGTTCTGAAGGAGCTTTCCAAGGTCAAGGGACCCGACCTGGAGGGAGACATCGTTTCGCTGGGGCTGGTGTCCGAGGTCTTCATTTCCGAGGGGCGGGTGATCTTCTCGATTACGGTTCCCGCCGAACGGGCCCAGGAACTGGAACCGCTGCGACAGGCCGCCGAGCGCGTGGTGGCGAAAATGCCGGGTGTCGAAAAGGCACTGGTGGCGCTGACATCCGAGCGCAAGGGCGGCGGGGGGCAGCCGCAGCAGGCCCAGCCTGTGCGTCCGGCGCCCGCGGCGGGCGATGCCGGCAGCGTTCCCCCGCCCATGCAGGCGCGAGGAGCGGGGGCTGGCGCGAAGGCGGGCGGCTCAACGGCGAAGCCCGGCGTTCCAGGGGTGAAGTCGATCATTGCCGTGGCCTCGGGCAAGGGCGGTGTCGGCAAGTCCACGACCACCTGCAACCTGGCGCTTGCCTTGCAGGCCAACGGGTTGAAGGTCGGCGTTCTGGACGCCGACATCTACGGCCCGTCCATCCCCCGGCTTTTCCATGTCACCGGGCGCCCTGAACCCGTATCGGGCCGTATTCTGAAGCCGCTTGAAGGCTATGGCATCAAGGTGATGTCCATGGGGTTCCTCGTGGATGAGGAAACGCCCATGATCTGGCGTGGTCCCATGGTGATATCGGCCATCACGCAGATGCTGCGTGAAGTGGAGTGGGGTGATCTCGACGTTCTGGTGGTCGACAT
>MDTD01068749.1_pt1 | contig 19133 bp, 12 predicted proteins | sample 811221 | NCBI WGS metagenome assembly MDTD01 (sample SAMN05326646, study PRJNA326480) | marine metagenome | isolation source: seawater | place: Pacific Ocean: South West | collected 2011 | reverse complement strand
TTCCTTCTATTTTCATAAAAGCGTCGGCTTCGGCCATGACGTTCTTAATCTCCTTAATTCCGGAGACAACCGCCGAAAAAGAGATCCACTTGCTATTGGTTGAGTTAGCCACGGTTCTTGCGATGGTTGTCTTACCAACCCCGGGCGGACCCCAGAGCACAAAAGAAGAGAGGTCACCGGAGCTGACCATCTCCTTTAAAATTCCGCCCTCTTCAAGCAGCTCCGTCTGGCCGACGATCTCATCCAGTGACCGCGGACGCATTCGCTCCGCTAGAGGAGCCAGCCGCCCTTCGCCTACTTTCATGTGGAAATCTCTAATCCGGTCAATTTCAAAACCTGGAAAGCCTTGTTCAAATATCTAGAAAAACATAATCGCGCTGGGGATAAGCGTTACCAGGAACGCCAGAACCATAACCACGATAAGCCATTTTTGATGTTTTCTAAAGAAGTCAAGCATAATCTGAAATGGATACAATCCAATAAACCGGTATATAAGATAATGATGGCAGAGATCCTTTGAATCTTCAATAGAACCCGCTCCAGCCATGAAGCGGGAACCGGAGCCCGCAGAAGTCCGCTACTTATCTCTGGAAACGGCGTCAAAAATAGCTCTGGCCACATTCTTAGGGATTCCTTTGACGGACTCAATCTCCTCCAGGCTGGCTTCCTTAAGCTTATTAAAAGTACCGAAGTGGTCGATGAGTAGCTTGCGCCTGGCTTTACCCACTCCTTCCAGGGTGTCGAATTTGGATGAATGGGACCGTTTTGCTCTCAACTTGCGGTGATAGGTTATGGCGAATCGGTGAGCTTCATTTCGCACCCTTTGAAGAAGGTGCAAAGCTTCACTGCGTCTGGAAAGTAAGAGAGGGCGCGACTGCCCCGGGAAATAGATCTCCTCTTGCTTCTTAGCAAGTCCCATGATGTCGAAACTGCCTCTGTTAAGACCGGCTTCTTCCAACTCATCCAGGGCCGCCAGGGCAGCTCCTAGTTGACCCTTGCCGCCGTCAATTACAATCAGCTCGGGAAACGGCTTTTCCTCTTTCAAGAGTTTGCCGTATCGACGACCGACTACTTCATTCATGGAAGCAAAGTCATCGGGAGACCCTTCCACACTCTTGATTTTAAAAGTGCGATAGTCAGACTTCTTCGGCATTCCATACTCAAAGACCACCATGGACGCCACGTTATCCGTACCCTGAATATTGGAGATGTCGAAGCACTCGATTCGGCGAGGCAAATGTTTGATACCAAGCTCTTCTTTGAGCATGGTCAGAATCCGCTCCGACTTCGCGTCCCTATCCTCTGTGCCCATTACCAGCTCATGTTCAAGGGTCTGCTCGGCATTTTTCTTTGCCATCTCAATGAGCTTTAACTTCTGACCACGCTGGGGGACAAGCAGTTTTACCGACCGTCCGGCTTTGCTCTCCAATAGCGAAGTTAGAAGCTCCCTGTCATCCACATCGTGGTGCAAAAGCACATCCGCCGGGACATTCACATCCTCGCAAGTGGCATAGTATTGATTGACAAAACTCTTATAAGCTTCATCCCAGGTAGTTCTATCGGTCAGATGAATCGTCACCGCATCCGATGAGATCAGCTTTCCTTCCCTTACTCGCATCAAACAGAGGATCATTAACTTGTCCGTATGAACCTCGGCGAATATGTCCTGGCTCACTTTCGTGTTCTGGAAAAAGACTTGCTGCTTCTCAATTACCGTCTCAAGAGCTTTCAGGCGGTCGCGAATTTTAGCCGCTCTTTCAAATTCCAGGTCATCGGATGCCTGCTGCATATCACGCTTTAGCTGTGATACCACCTCCATCTGCCTGCCTGCCAAAAAGAGTTCTACCTGTTTGACCATATGGTCATAATCAGGCTCACTAACAAGCTTCTGACAGGGACCAAGACAGAGACCGATGTGAAAATTCATGCAAGGTCTATCTTTAAAAAGAGGAGACTTGCGCTGACGCATGGGGAAGACTTTTCGCAAAACTTTCACGGTCTGCCACATGGCTCCGGCTTCCACATAGGGGCCGAAGATCTTAGCCTTTGGGCTGCTCTTTCTAAATCGAGCCGGGTCGCGGATCATAATCAGCCGAGGATAGGCGACATCATAGGTGATAGCCAGCCATGGATAGCGACGATCATCTTTGAGAGCCACGTTGTACCGGGGTAGATGCTTGCGAATAAGCGTCGCTTCCAGCAACAAGGCTTCTTTTTCGGAATGGGTAAGCACGGTCTCCAGCTTAGCGACCCGGGGCATCATCACGAACAACTTGGGCCGCTCCCTCCAGGAAGCTTTGTTCCAGTAAGAACGAACCCTGGATTTTAGCGAAACCGCCTTACCTATATATATGATATCGCCCCGGTCATTCTTGAAGAGATAAACACCGGGACTATCGGGCAGGGCAGAGACCTGCTTCTTAAGCTCTTCATCGGGCTCATGGGAAGTCATCTACCACCTACCACCTGACCAAAATCACAAGAGTTCTTAATACGGATACCACAGATCAGACACACTTTTCAGAAGCCATCCGGAAAAATATCCGGTTCACCACCGGCGTCAAAGCCAGCTGTGACACCGGAGTCTTTACCTTTGGCCTTTGTAAATCCGGCTTTGCGACTGCTTTTCACCGTCTTCTTGTCTTTATCATTCAATTCAAAAGACACCTTCATACCAGGAATAGCACTATTGAGAGCTTCAGTAACGCTGTGCACCCTTACGATGGAAAATTCTTCCGTGGACTCCATAGAAAGAGGCACTCCAGCCGCAGGGATGATAGCCCTGGTAAAGCCCAATCGTTTTGCTTCTTTCAAACGCCTTTCAAGACCGACAACCGGTCTGACTTCCCCAGTAAGACCAATTTCTCCCATGAATACACAGCCAGGATCGATTGAACGATCGAGGCTGGATGTGGCAATGGCCACAGCCACTCCAAGGTCGCCTGCCGGATCGTCGATTTCAAGCCCACCGACGACATTGACATAGAGGTCGGAGCGAGAAAGAACTATACCTACTTTCTTTTCTAAAACAGCGGCTATCTGCAAAAGCCGGTTATTGTCCCAACCGTTTGATACCCTCCGCGGTGCGGCAAAATTGGTGCCGGAAGCCAGAGCTTGTACCTCGAGCAGGAGAACCCTGTTTCCTTCACCGCTTGCTATCACGGCAGTTCCTGAAGGAGCCTGTCTTTTACCGAGAATATTGAGCCTCTCTCCTAGTAGTAGAGCGCTGGGGTTATCCACGGACTCAAGACCTTTGTCGGTCATGGTAAATATCGCCGCTTCCTGGGTGGAGCCGAATCTATTTTTCACCGCTCTCAAAATACGAAGCTGCCTGGCTCGATCTCCTTCAAAGTGTAGAACCACATCAACCATGTGTTCCAGCACTCTTGGTCCGGCAATAGAACCATCTTTGGTGACATGACCGACTAGAATAACCGCGGTGTTTACTGCTTTGGCTGCGGATATGATCTCTTGAGCCGACTCTCTAACTTGACCCACAGAGCCCGGCGCGCTGGAAAGGTCGGGATGGTAGACAGACTGAATACTATCGACAATGGCCACGCCTTCTTTCCATTCTAGTAAGCGCTTGCTTATCTCGGTCACATTGTGGCGCGCGTCGATATATACATCGGAGTCGATCATGCCTAATCTATTTGCGCGAATGCGAACCTGATTGGCCGACTCCTCTCCTGCAACATACAAAATCTTCTGGTATTGACTGGCGCTCTTAGCAACCTGTAACAATAAAGTAGACTTACCGATACCGGGATCACCAGCCAGGAGAGTGACTGAACCGGGCACCAACCCGCCACCCAAAACCTCGTCCAGATCTGCGATTCCGGTGGTCGTCCTGGATGACTCCGGGGATTCGATATCCCTCAGCTGAATCGGCGCCATATCCGAAGACGGCTCATTGGAGCCGCTTCTTGGCGATCCAAACCCGGACTTGCTCCCGGATTCCACCACTTTTTCTTCAACAATGGATCCCCAACTCTGGCACTCCGTGCACTTTCCAAGAAATCCGTTCGAACTGTATCCGCACTCTTGACAGACCCAGCGTGATTTAGTCTTAGCCATACGCGCCTCCTCGACTTCATCATTTTAGCGTGCAATTTGTCAGGAAAGTGACTATACTTATGGGCGTTGACGGCAAAGCATGATCTTTGCAAGGGAGGTTTTAGATGCCTGGTTTTACCCTTATCCTGACCACAGCGGTGTTGCTGACATCGGCAAGCGCTGTTTCTGTTGACAATAAAATTATTGATAATAAAAAAGCTTTAGAAGTTAAACAAGCTTTCAAAACAAACAGCATCGAAACTTCCTCCAAAAACTTTCAGTTAGAAGACTTGAAGAACGGCACGAATTTGATCGCCCAGAAATATGGCGGCGATCCCCATGGTCCCGACCCCCACGGAGACGATCCCCACGACGAGACCTATGATTCAAAGATGCCCGCTAATAAAAAGCGGAACTTCAACCGTGCCCCCAAAGATGTCTACGGAGACAAGTATCCGAATTCCCAGGCTCCGTATTAAACAGAGCTAGAATGAGCTATATTGTTATCCCTGTAGACCGCCGGGATATATAAAAACATGTTCCAATCACCGGGTCCTATTCTGTTCACCCTGGGCCCACTTACTATCCGCTGGTACGGACTGATGATCGCCCTCGGTTTTGTGGCGGCAACTTTCTTTGCCACCAGGCTTACCGAGAGACTGGGACTGGATTCAGAAAAATATGTGAATGCCGCTCTTTTGGGATTCATCGGCGGCATCCTCGGGGCCCGGCTTTATTATGTGGCGGTATCCTGGAGCTATTTTTCCGTGCATCCCCAGGAAATCTTGATGACCTGGAAAGGTGGTATGTCTATTCATGGAGGCATCATCGGCGGTGTCCTGTTCGGAATGCTCTATCTTTATTACAACAAGTTTCCGGTCTTAAGAGGGATGGATATAGCAGGCGTCGGTCTCGCCATCGGACAATGCATCGGACGATGGGGCAACTTCTTCAACTCGGAAGCTTTCGGCTTGCCTGCCGGAGCCGACTATCCATTAAAACTATTCATTCCCCTGGACATGCGTCCGGAAAAATATATTAGCCATGAATTTTTCCACCCGACATTTCTCTATGAGTCGGTATTTGATCTGCTTCTTTTCTTATTCCTCTACACTTTCGTGACAAGAAAGCTGGTCAACTATCCCGGCATAAGTTTCATGGTCTATCTAGGTCTCTACTCCGTGGGACGGCTTGCCATTGAGCCACTGAGGCTGGACAGCATCAAGACAAACGGAATCCCGGTTCCTATCATAGCCAGCATAGTCGGAATAGTACTGGCCCTAATGGGAACCCTGGCGCTATATCGCTATCACAGCTCTGGAAAAGCAGAGGATAAAACCTCGGCGGAGGATGTGAACAACGAAAAAATCAACGCCGATATCAAAGACAACTCAGTCGTCACCGAAGACTCCGACGACACAAATGTCAACTGAGCCTGATCCAGTTTATCTTCTCCTTTCTCAATGACCGGTTTTATCGAGGAGTTCATGTTTTCTTATACTACCTGAGCCGCTATTTGCCTTACCGCCCCTTCCTTTCAATTCACCACGAACTCCAGTCTTGACCCTGGAAGCGTTAGAACCATGGGCAGTATCACCAGAATTACCTGCGTACTTCAACATCTCAGGCGCTCCGCCGCCGGTTGGTCGGATCCTTAAGTTTGCCGGTCTTCTTCCAGCATCCGGATTTCCCTTCAGCCCTTTCATCCTTCCTTTCACTCTACCGCTGCGCATTACTCCCATTTTCGTACCCGGCAAATTCCTGTTCGGCTTAAGAGCATGCATATTCGACTCGAATCCGGACTGGGGCAAACCATCACCAACAATCATTCCAGGTCTATTTCCGGAGTAATCAGCACCACCGGTACCACTGGAAACCCCCGGCAAATTGATGTCAGTGGTAACCGCTCCAGCCGCAGGCAGAGCCGGCACGTTTATGCGATATCTGCGCTGGACCTCAGGAGGGCGACGCATATCCTTAACCACTGGTGACTCATCCAGAATATAAATCTTCCTGGGAGCTGTATAGGGCTTCACCTTCTCCAGGGCGTCTTTGTCCACGGTAAATCCTTCAGCGCTTGCCGGCAAGCAAATACAGCAAGAAACAATAGAGCCGCTAAAGAAGGCGCAAGAATAAAGTACAAAATCAAATCTAGTCATAAAAAAACCCCCAGAAGGCAAAAGCCAGTACCAGTTTCGTCCAGGCACCATCATCCATATTTAAACACCCGGGCGCAGTAAAGCGAATCTGCATGATCTCTCGACCTCTCGACCTCTCGATCCATCGATCCCTCAACAAAAAATCCGCGCCTGAAGTATTGCCAGCCCTTATAACCCGTGTTGTCAAGAAGATTATGGATCAACAATATCCTATTTTCCACAGGGTTTTCCCTGTGCCGAAATTAAGCAGATACCGAATCCAGGGTGTTTACACCAAAATCGTTGTATGACCCAAGGCAGCCTGGTCCAAAAGGAAATCCAGGCAGCAATACGATCAGGAGCTTATCCCGAACTTTAGCGCCGTTTACGGGTCGTAGCCGGGCCCAGACCTTTCATACGCTCTTTCACGTCAGCCGCGTTCGGTCCTGTCGGAGCAAGCTGTAGATAGCGCTGATAGTCTTTACGAGCAGCGGCTTTGTTGCCCTGGGCTTCGAAAATCGTGCCCCGGTAATAGTAGGCATCCGCCAGCTTGTTATCCATGTTTATCGCTTTTGTATATTCAGCCAGAGCTTCCTGGTTATTATTGTTTGCCTGGAGCGCTGTACCGAGGTTCATATGGGTACCGGCATCATCGAATATACGAAGCGCCGCCTTATAGTCGGCGATTGCGCCAGGCAAATCATACTTACCGCCACCAAGGTCGGTGGTCTGTTTTTTGTAAGCCGAGTCTAACAACGGAGATGCTTTGGCTGACTTGGCTCCATCCAGAGCTTCTTTATATGCTTTGGTGGCCGGATCAAGACCCATCGCTTTTTCATAATTTGAGATGGCGTTATCCAGGTCATTGTTAGCCTGGTAGGCAGTACCCATGGCGTAGTAGTAGGCCGGCTCATTGGCATTTACGGCGATGGCTTTCTTGTATGACTCAATAGCTTCGTCATACTTCTGCTCCTGCTGCAGCTTAACAGCGGCATCATAGGCATCTTGAGCCTCTTTGCTCTGGGCCATCTGGGCCTGGGTTGTTATCTTCTGCACGTCCTTGGGATTCGCTCTGAGCGCATCTATTCGCGCCTGGGCACCGGACCGATAAGCTCCCTTCGGCGCTTCTGCCAAATATTTCTGGTAGGTGCCTATTGCCTTGGCCGCGTTGCCATCGTTTTCATCTAAAGCACCGACAAAATAGAGACAGTCTTTGGTGCCTTTGGAATAACCAGCCATATAGGCGGCCCGAGCTTTCTGGAAATTGCCGAGGAATTGGTAGGAAGCACCGAGGAAAGTGTCAACATCAGAATTGGCAGGGTCAACCTTGAGAGCCTGTTCATAGGCTTCGATGGCACCGGCATAGTCTTTGGCAGCGTATTTGGTATTACCATCATTTATGAACGGAGCAGCTTTGGAAGCGATGGCCGCATCAAGTACCTTTTGATACTCGGCAATCTGCGACTTATCCTGACTCAAGCTGATCGCTTTGCGGAAATAGGTGATGGCATCATCAATATCATTCTTGGCTTGATAGAGATAACCGATGGCATAAGGATAAGTCGGCTCCTGGGGCTGCGCTTTGGCCGCGATCTGGAACTGAGCGATGGCCTCGTCATACTTCTGCTCTTTCTGGAAAGCCACCCCTTTGTTGTAAGCGTCCGCCGCTTCGGCAGCGCCGGCGCGCTGGGAAGCAGTCTGCAATTTCTCCACGTCACTGGGATTCTTTGTCAGGGCAGCCACCCTATCTTTGGCGAGACTGGCATAAGGACCGGAGGGATCAGCTTTTAGATACTGCTGATAGAGACCCAGGGCCTGCATACCCTTGTTGAAGTTTTCGTCGATGGCACCCATGAGATAGAGGCTACCGACAGCTCCTTTCTTATCCAGGTCATAAGCCTTCTGATAGGAGACCCGGGCTTGCTGGAAATTGTCGGAGGACTGTTGGGCTGTACCCAGGTTCGTCCACACGGAAGCGTTATCCGGGATAAGTTTGATCGCCTGTTGATAAAGGGTGATGGCATCGGCGTTGTCACCGGCTTTCTGCTTTTCATAGGCTTGTGAGACGATGGGACCGGCCTCTTCCTCGTTGGCGCTAGCGAGAGCCTCTTTGTAGGCTTTGTTACTAGCATCCATGCCGATTGCTTTGTTGTAGTTTAAGCGGGCGTTGGCATAATCTTTCTTAGCCTGGAAGCAGGTACCAAGACCGTATATATAGTCCGCCAGGGGCTTCTTGCTAATGGCTTCATTGTATTTGGCTATGGCCTGATCATACTGACCGGACTTTTGCAGAGCGACCGCGGCATTGAAGGCATCTTCGGCAGATTTCTCCAGAGCGATCTCCGACTGGGATTTGATCTTGAGGGTGGCGGTTATGTCCTTATCCAGGGCATCCACTCTCTCTTTGGTGACTCCTGCATATTGACCGCTCGGAGCCTTGGTCAGATAGAGTTTGTACTTAGCAAGGGCGTTGGCACCACTGCCGAAGTGTTCTTCGATCTTACCGATGAAGTAGAGGTCATCCACTCTTCCTTTGGGGTCCAGCTTATAAGATTTGTCATAGGAAGCTTCCGCCGCTCTGTAGTCCTCCAGGGAGTACTGAGCCGAGGCAAGGTTGTACCAGAGTTCGTCATTCTTAGGACGAATTGCCAGGGCTTGTTTATATAGATCGATAGCCTCGGCGTATTTTTTAGCTTCGTGGGCGGCCACCGCTTTTTTGATGATAGGCTCCGCTTTCGAACCCATGGCGTCATCAAGGGCGATGGCATAGTTCTTGTTTGTCTTGTCGATACTGACTGCCAGCCTGTATTCGGAGATGGCTGATTCGATATCTTTTTTAGCTTCGTAGGCGGCACCTAAGTTGAAATGAGTCGCCGCGTCTTTAGGATCGATCTTAACCAGCTGCATATACTTGGCTATGGCATCATCATAGTTGCCGGCTTTGAAGGAGTCGTTGGCCGCTTTAGCCAGGTTGTCTATATCCTGATCTTTCTTGGCAGCGGTGGAGGTTTTTAGACCGAGAGTGGCTCTCTCATCTTTGGGATCCAAAGCCAGAGCCTTTTGATATGTGGCGATGGCATTGCCATAGTCTTTCAACAATTGCTGATAGACAGTACCGATGTTGACTATCACCTCGACGCTATTGGGACGCATCTTCAAAGCTTCATTGTATTCGGCAAGGGCAGCCTGGGCATTGTTGGCTTTTTGATATTCGACACCCTGATCAACATGCTTCTGGTACTGGGCTTCCGCCATGGCTTTTGGCAGGTCGTTCAGAAGTTTGGCCGCAGTGGGGTTAGCCTTACCCTTGGAAAAGCGAATCGCTTGTTTGTACTCTTCTGCCGCCTGGTTAAAGTCACCCCTGAGCTGCAGCGCCTGGCCAAGACCGATATGGTTTTCCGGCGCGATGGGATTCTCGGCAAGAGCCGCTTCCCATCCGGCAACCAGCGCGTCAAGAACTTCGGAATCATTTGGATTCAACTTGAGAGCCTGACCATAAGCGCCGATCGCTTCTGCGATCTTCTTATCGGCCTGGAGAGTCTGACCGAGTTTGACCGCGCACATGGCACTGGGCTCGGCACCAAGAGAAGAACGATAAGCATTGGCGGCTTTATCGAGCTTGTTTTCGACCCGGAACACATCTCCTAGCTTTTCCCAGATCTTGGCGTCGTTCTTTATCTTGAGGGCAGCCTGATACTCTACTACGGCTCCTGTAAAATCGCCGCTCTTTCTGGACTGATCGCCCAGGTCTACCCGGTCTTCAAACTTGTTTGGATCTCTGTTCAGGAAACGAATGATGCCGGAGACATTCTGCTGGGTGGTCTGGTTGGAAGGATCCAGCACCAGGGCTTTGTGAAACTGCTTCAGCGCCTGCATCGGATTCTTCTGCAACTGGAGTCCGTAGTTGTTGTAGGCAATGGCCAGATTCTTCCTCGCCAGCTCATAGGAGCTGTCCAACTTCAAAGCCGCTTCGAACTGCCGGATAGCCTCTGTGAAGTTCTGCTGATTGAGGGCGCGAACTCCGGCATTATTCAATTCAATTACCCTTGAACTGGTGGCATAAACCGGCGCAACCATGGATGGTGCCGACCCAGCCATAAACAGAGAAATTGCAATGGCGATATAAACTTTACGAACTCTGGAATTACCTGATTTTGCCAACGGTACTGCCAACTCCTATAGTCAAGAGATAGATTCTGAATAGTAAAAAAGTGAACTTCTATTTTATATAGAATTCTAGATTATTATCGCCTTTTCCTCCTGAAACAAAAATGGGCTTAGCCCTAGTTTTTTTAGACAGCAACCGATAAAACTAACGCAAACAGGCTCCTTGAGCTAATTGGCAAAACCGCCGCTGATAAAAACCAGGGACGTCAAGAATAACTAAATGTTTCAGAGCCGTGCCCGACAAGCACGGCTCTATTGACAAGTAATGGAGGAATCAAACCCCGAGAACACCCCGCAAAACCAAAGTGATCTCAGGCATTCGTGAGAATATCAATATTCCGGTTCGATCAAACCGTAGTTTCCGTCTCGACGATGGTATACGGTGCTCACCTGATTGGACTCGGAGTTCACGAACATAAAAAAGTCGTGTCCGAGCAAATCCATATGTTTGCAAGCTTCCGGTGGTGTCATCGGCTTAAGGGCAAACTTTTTCGATCTGACGATGGAAGGGGTCAGCTCCTCTTCTTCTCGAACAGCCTCGCTGACAGCCTCGTCTGAATCAACCTCTGCTCCGACATCGACACGCTCTTTCGGTTTATGCTTTTTGTCCTTGAGCTTGTGGCTCTTATTGAAATATCTGGTTTTATACTTTCTCAACTGTCGCTCGATCTTATCGGCAACCAGATCAATGCTCGCGTACATATTTTCGGTGGACTCTTCCCCGCGAATCACTTGACCATTAACGGAAATTGTCACTTCCGCGGTCTGACTTCTGGCGATGGAAGGATTTTTAGCCACAGAAAGCAGCGCTTTGCAATCAAGATCAGAATCGAAATGCTTCTGCGCTCTTTGCAGCTTGTCGACAAGATAGTCTTTCAAAGCTGGGGTTAGATCTATATTCCGTCCAGTTACCGTAACATGCATCAGCATACCTCCCGGGGTATTGTGTTTAACGGGAATTCCGAAGGCGCGAAATCATCGCACCGTACAACTCGATTACTTGAAATTGGCAGATTGCAGTCTTTTCTCTCATTACAGCCTTTCTGAATAACAGATAGGGTATTGAAGGATGGCTCTGAGACTTTGCCTGTGACCCCTTGCCCTACTCTCTGTCTTTACAAGAGAAGAGAGAAGGCGGGTTGAAAGCAACTTCTCAGACACAATTTAGTTGCCCCACTTTTATATGATAAACCCTGAGCCGTCAATTGACGAGACCCCTGACAAAAATCAGACAACCCAAATATCATAGAGAAGCCTATTTAAGAGCTGAATCCGCCGAAAGAATGATTCTTGAAGCTTCTAAATAGTTGAGCGTATTCAAGTGCTTATGGCTTCTGACAGCTGCCCTGGCATCAGGGATCAACCACTTGTCGGCGCGGGGGTTCTTCTTAAGCGCTAGCTGAGAGGCTGTTTCCAGGCTCACAGGAATGGACCGCTTCCTGGCTCTGGTCTTGATCTGCACCGCCCGAGCTATAACATCCAGGGCTTCTTTCTGACCGATGACCTCTCTGCCAAGGGGTTCTGAGTAAACGGATGAAAGCCCTAGACCGGTGACAAGCGCTTTCAGCTCTCTTTCACCGCCTGTTTTCTTGCCGGTCAAGCGCTCGGCAATCAAGCCGTAGAACTCACTTCTTCTAACCTGACTGGAAGGATCTTTGACCGCTACAAAATCACCCTGTTTTCTAAGCTCTCTAAATGCCCCAAGACTGAATCTGGCGTTAACCGGGAAATAGTCCGTGTAACGGGCAAGACAATCATACTGTTCGCCTGTCACCTGGTGGAAAGGATAGAGACTGGCGCTGGTCACGCCATTGTCCCGGCAAGCTCTCATGAAATCATGGATTTCATTGGCATGGGTCTTCATGCCGTCTCCGATTACATGAATCTCCGCGTCGGGGCGACCAACCAGTTCTCGCACTTTGCGAACCGTATCCCTGGTGTAGTCGTAGGCTTTGTAGTCGGCATACTTACTGTTCCAGTAATTCATCGGAGCGATTACATCATAGTACTTATCGAGAAGTTTCCAGGGCGTTCTAGCCACCTGGGGAGATCTGTTGAGGGGGCTGAATACCACAACCACGAGAGGGTAGTCCTTGCCCAACTCCTTACGCAAAATCTGACTGTATTTTTCTACTTTCCAGGCACTCAAGTCCTTTTCTATGTTGGCTGCCACGCTATCAAACTTGTGTCCGTGCGGTGTGCGAAAGCGCGCTGCCGCCACAAGTTTCTGGGCGTCCGCCTCGGGCGAATCGAGCATGGAGAAAGACCAGGCAATCACACGAATTTTATAGCGATGGCAGGTCTCAATCAGCCTGGCGAGCCTATCCGGGTTGCGAATCGCTTCGGTATTACTTCTGGAAGTCTGAACAAAAACGTTTCTGACACCGTGACTGTTGAGATTCAAACAATACGACTCAACTTCATTTACCGGAGGATGGCTCCAGATATTCATCCAGATGCCCGGTCCATCGGCTATGCCGGCGGGCTCGGAAAGCGGTCGCGCCTGGGCAACCGTTCCACTGGATATAAAGGATAGGCATGCCATTACTATGGCCAGAGAAAAAACGCGGCGGAATATCATTGAATAAAGCTACTTTCTAGCTACTAAGACGGATCGACTAATTCCATTATACAAATAAAACAAAAATTTCAAGCACTTTTTACATTGGCGGCAAAACGAGGCAGGCAGTGGGTTTAAGAAGAGCTGGCGCTTTCGAGGCTTGAAATATGAAAATACCCCACTGCCATATACGGTGCAACCTATGCATATCAGACACGGCCCACTTTTGGCTGCATTTTTATCCCCTGGTGATATGCTAGTAAAGTTCATGAGCCGGGGGCCGCTTTCAGAAAAAGAATCTGTTAATAGAATCATCCATGAAAGACGAAGAAATACAAAAGAAGCTGGTGGAGCTTGAATCAGCCATCCTCAAAGAGAGCGGGCCTGACACGAGTTCCCAGTTGAGCACCAGGGGCGGCTCGGACAACTCACGGCAATTGACCGAAGTCTCCCGGGACAATCTGGGTAACCCTGTAAGAAACTCATCGGCGATGAGCGATTCTACTAAGTCGGACCTCCACTACTTCGGAGGAATCTTCCTCCTGCTCCTGGGCATGATTATGCTCTTTCAGCATGTTCGGGTCACTTCAGGCTACATGACCTGGTGGGGAATGTCGGTGGGGGACAGTATCGGTCTTCTTCTAGTGCTTCTCACAGTCGGGATCGGATGGATTGTCTATAATTCCCGCAGCATATGGGGCTGGCTCATCGGAGCCTTGAGCCTGTTTACCATTATCTTCTCAATCGTAAGCGGTTTGCGTATCCAGTTCTATCCGGTGTCCATGCTACAAATGCTGTTCATGCTGCTACCCTTCGCCTTCGGAGCAGGTTTTCTCCTCAAGGGTCTGGGCGGACCCAGGGGGCTGGAAGAAGTGATAAAAACCAGGATTGAAAAATCCGAGGACCAGTAAGTAGGTTCCCTTCCGATTGTCACAGAACTCTCACAGATCAAAGATTTGGATCTGCGGACACGGTACTAAATACGGCGGCAACGGCCCCGGGCAGTAAATTATGGAGAGCTTTCCGGCCTGAGTCTGGCGGCGTCTTCAGGCTCTAGCTTAATAGGGCCTCTTAACTGAAGCAAGGTAGCCGGCGGTTTAGGCTCCTCGTATTCCTTATATATAGTCTGACCCGATCTCTTCAAGTCAAGCAAATTGTCCGGATCGTTTTTGCTCTCCGGCTCCGCTGGCGGCAAACTCTCTTTTTTCACGCTCTCTTTTCTGGACTCTATCACAGCACCTTCCACGGACCTCTTAACTTCCGGCTTGGCTCCCGGTATAGGCTTTGCCACTGTGATCCAGTCCCTGGAATTGCGCTTAATGCTATCCAGTTTCATGGCTATGGCTTCATTGCGCAAACTGTTCTTTTGCATAATAAATCCATTCCAGTCAAAGTTAACCGGATCTGTGTGATCTCCCTGTTGCACGTATCGGTGTGTGGTTACATTCTCATCGGGGATGTTATAGCGTTCTTGCAGATAGTTGACCAGCCTCACCGCCGATGTGACCAGGGAAGGCGGATAGTCTTGCTTACCAGAATGCACCATCTCTATACCGATACAGTTGTCGTTGTTGACACCGGGGATGGTTTTAAAAATATTGATGTGCACGGTGCCAAGATCCGGATCCACGGCCTGGTAAATATTGCCCTGCCGGTCAATGACAAACTGCGCTCCGGGATGCCGTCTTCCCCTGGAACTCCAACTGTTGATGATTCTCGGAGCATCCATGTTGGGGTTGCCGGTCTCGGTGGAGTGCATGATTATGTATTTAACAGGCTCTCTTCTATGGAAGATTCCGCCCTTGAGGGCATGGTACTTGAAGATACCTGCTTGCACCATGGTGGCCGCAGGATGATGTCCGGCCTGACCTCGAACAAACTGCCTCATAATCTCGGATGATTTGTCCTGGCTGATGGGAGTCCTGTCGAAAGCAGGGGCATCCATCATGAAGAAGTCGTAGGGATAGGCATACTTAGGAGCCCTGGGTTTCGAAGCTTTTCTTGACCGGCTTCGATGAGAAGATTTGTGGCTTCTTTTAGAACGCTTCCGGCTCGAACGGCTGGAGCGCTTCTTGGAAGTTCGCTTCTTGCTGGTGGATCTTTTCTTGCTGGAAGACTTCTTAGTGGATCTGGCCTCCACAGGACAATCTGTCACCACCGTGGTGGTCACCATTAGCAATACTACAGCAAGAAGAACCCTTGCAAGGCCAAGCAGTCTTTTATAAACCACCCAGAATGTCTCCATGAGAAATTAGTCACCGCTGATTATAATAGCGGATCTAATATTTTACAGCTTAAATGATCAATCGATCCAGCCACCACCAAGGATATACGTATCAGTCGGATCGTATATACCAAGGACCTGACCGGGGGTGATTGCAGGCTGCGCCTCTTCAAAAACGACTCTAACCCGAGCGCCATCAAGGGGCTCCACCCGGGCAGGAGAGGCCTGGCTGTTGTAGCGAATCTTAGCCAGGGCGTTAAAGGGCTCGGTCGGAATTTCATCCATAATCCAGTTAACTTGACTGGCGGTCAACTCTTTGCGAAGCAGAGCATCCTTACCGCCCACATAAACCACTCGCTTATCAGGGTCCAGAGAGGTCACGTACAAAGGAGTTTCGTGGGCAACACCGATGCCGCGGCGCTGACCGATAGTGTAGTTGTGGGTACCCTTGTGTTCTCCCAATAAAGCACCGGTGACGGTGTGAATAATAGGTCCAGGCTTCTCCTCAATAAAATCAGCAAGGTACTCCTGGGGAGTGGTGCCGAAGGGAATGAAGCAAAGATCCTGGCTGTCCGGCTTGTCGGCAATGACAAGACCTCGGGACTGGGCAATGGCCCGAATCTCCTCTTTCATGTATCCACCCAGGGGTAACAGGGTTGAATCCAACTGCTCCCGGGTCAATCCCCAGAGGACATAAGACTGGTCCTTACCTGGATCTTTAGCCCGGGCCAGTCGCCTACCTGACTCAGTCTCTACCACCCGGGCGTAATGACCGGTGGCCACGTAACGGGCGTCCAGATGCTTCTTGCCATAATTCAAAAGGGCTCCCCATTTGATAAGCGTGTTACAGAGGCTGCACGGCAATGGAGTACGGGCTCTTTCGTAGGACTCGTGAAACTGATTGATGATCTCATTCTTGAACAATTCTCTGAGATCCACCGCATGGTGTTCTATTCCGAGCTGCTCGCAGACCCTGGCCGCATCTACCATACCTGTATCACAACAGCGGCTGCCGGACTTGATCAACCATCCGGTCACTCCGACAATGTCATAACCTTGTTCCATCATCAAGGCTGCGGTGGCACTACTATCGACACCACCGCTCATTAACACCGCCACCCGGGTCTTATTCCTGGGCACCGGTCTCACTTCACGACGGGCAGCCACATTACAGACTTCTTCCACAAGACCGGGGTCAGGAAGCTCGGAGTCTTTACCGCGAAGGTTGACGTGTTCATCCACTCCGGGCAACTCACGTTTCTTCCCGGGCTCCACCACCGCATCTATCTTTTCGACGGCTTTCTTATTGGTTTTCGTATCTGTACTGGTCATGGCTTTCGAACTCTGGCAAAGCCCTGATTTTACTATATAGCCACCCCCTTGTTGACAACCAAAGGGAGCCCGGGGCAGAAATCTTTACTCTTTGGAGTCCGTAATAGAGGAGATAAAACTCAGCTGCCCATTAAAGCAGCGATATGATTTCGCGCCCTGGCGGCGTTAGCGCCGGACGGGGCGTCTCTTAGATAATTTTTGTACTCTTTCACCGCGTCCCTGGTCTTCTTCATCTTTTCAAGCACCAGACCTCGATTGTAATGGGCCACAGGAAGCTTGCCCATGGATTGGGCGATGGCTATACGGTAAGCACTTTCAGCCCCTTTAAGATCTCCGGAATGCTTGAGAATAATGCCGTGAAGATTGTGGACCAGGGGACAGAGCTTTTCCTGGCGGCGAGCTTCATCTATGGCGGCATTGCATGCCTTGCGGGCCGACATCCATTTGCCCATCTTCTTATAAGCGTTTGCCAGATTGTAATTTGCTTCTATCAATCTGCCGTCGCTCAACTCAACTGCTTTCTTGAAATTGGTGACCGATTGAGCCACTTTGGCTGGCAAACCCTGTTTCAGCTGGCAATAGCCGAGGGTGTTCCAGAAAGAGGCGTCCCGGCTGTGCTTTGTGGCAACCATAGCGGCAAGCAAAGCCTCGGCTTTGCCGAACTTGCCTGTCTCCATGAAGCTGGTCACGGAATCCAGGCTTCCCCCAACCTTCTGGACCGACGCAGCCGATTCGTTAGGCTTTGCCGCAGCGCCTTTTAACTCCGCAATCTTAGCCAGGGTGTCTTTTTTATAAGCCGAGTTCTTTTCAAATTTCAAGGATGCTTCATAAGCATCGATAGCTCTTTGGGCATCACCTTTGGCAGCCAGGGTCAGACCGAGATGATAGTAGGCCAGGGCATAGTCTTTTTTGAGGGAGATCGCTTTATTTATGTGCTGCTCAGCCTTATCAAAGTCACTGAGACAGTAATAGGTGGCGCCAAGACCATTATGGGCGGCGGCGAAATCCGGTTTCAGCTTTATCGCTTCCAGATAATGAATCTCGGCTTCCGAATAATCCTTATCATCCCTCAAAACATTGGCAAGATTATATTGAAGCTGCGGGTCCTTTTCGTTGGCCAGGCGGAGCGCCAACCGGTAGAGATTTGCCGCATCGGAGAATTTCCCCTGCTGGTAGCGGACAGCGGCCAGATTGGAGAGGCTGGGCACAAAGAGCGGTTCGATCTCCAGAGCTTTCATATAATTCTTCGAAGCTCCGGTAAGGTCGCCGGTTCGATAGTAAGTCAGACCCAGATTGTTATAGGCATCCGGACAATTGCTGTCCAGTTCAAGCGCTTTCTGAAATTCTTGTCTGGCGGCCTGGTACTGGCCAGACTCCAGGAACATGCTGCCCTGATCAAGATGAATAAATACATCCCGCTGGTACTGCCTGGTGGTTTTAGAATGGCAAGAAGAGCCCGCGAGAAAGACCACGAGACAGATGCATATGGGGATGATTCTTCTGAAGCGCATAATCATTATTAAAGTATAGATTCATCTAACGAAGTTATCAATTTTGTTATCGATAAAGTCATATAGCAATTGATTTCCTGGAGCCTCATCTGTCCCCCGTGTTAAGATACTCGTTTGCCAATTTTCCCGGACGTGCCCTTCGTTAGAAGCCCTGCGGCACGTAAACAGGTAACTAAAAGTAGTCAAAAACTTATGCGCGACAACAAACTTGCCAACGCTCTTCATGAGTCCTTTAGAAACAGCCCCAACTATGCTCGCCTTCTAGCCAGAACCGCCCGGGGAGCAAAAACCGAGCTAAATCTGGCCGGTCTCACCGATTCTGCCAAGAGTTTGATTATCTCAAGCCTGCAGCATGAGATAAGAAGGCCTGTTTATCTGGTTGTCCAGGACAATCACTCCGCAGCCCATTACCACCAGGAACTTTCAAATCTTTCTAAATATAGAGTTTTTCTCTATCCTGCTTCGGAAGTCTCACCCTACGAGCAAGTATTGAGCAGTCCCGACAATGTGGCTAGCCAGATGGAGCTGCTTCAACATCTCCAGAATGAGCCCCGGGAGCCATTCGTCGTGGTGGCAACAGCCAAAGCCTTGATGCAGAGAATCCTACCACCGGCAGTGCTGAAAGAGAATTGTTTTACCATTAAAGTGGAAGAATCCTATTCTTCAGATGAGCTGGCTAAAAAACTTACAAGATTGGGATATAGCAGGGAAACCCTTGTCTCTCTCAGAGGCGAATTCAGCATCCGGGGAGATATTGTCGACATTTATCCCTCCACCGGCGCTCCCCTTCGTCTTGAGTTCTTCGGAGAAGAGGTTGAGTCGATTCGAACCTTCAACATTGAGAGTCAGCGCTCCGTAGAAGAGTTAACTGAAGCTGTCGTCACTCCCAGATGGTGGGTGGTGCTCGACGAGGGAGAAGAGAGCCGAACCCGGCTGGTGGAAAGCCTTCGCGCGGTTATGGACGAATCTATAAAAGAGCTTTCCGACAACGACGCCGATACTTTGCGCTCCGTGATGGAGACCGATTTGGAATCCCTGGAAGCAGGTGCTTATCCTGAGTCGGTTGAATACTACGCTCCATACATCCATGACAGTTTTGCTTCTCTAGCGGACTACATAGACAAAGAGAGCATAATCGCCTTTGA
>MDTD01199458.1_pt1 | contig 19135 bp, 19 predicted proteins | sample 811221 | NCBI WGS metagenome assembly MDTD01 (sample SAMN05326646, study PRJNA326480) | marine metagenome | isolation source: seawater | place: Pacific Ocean: South West | collected 2011 | reverse complement strand
CGTTATTTTTAATCTCTTTAATAAACATTTCCAATTTATTTCCATTCAAAATTTTTTTTGCTTTAATTTCATCCAAATTAATAGCAAATGCATTTTTCAGTAATTCACCAATGGGAGTTATTAATTTATTAATATTCCCATTTTGAATTTGATATCTTATCTCATCAATATCATATGAGGTATTTATGTTAAATCCAGAAGATCTTGTCCTTACCAAAGAATAAAGATAGGCGTGAGTGCCCAATTTAATTCCTATATCGTTAACAAGACTTCTTACATAAAATCCCTTACTGCATAAAATTTTAATCCGAAAATTTGGTTTTTCAAAATGAATTATTTCAAAATCATATAATTTAACTACCCTTTTTTTTGGATTTACTTCAATTCCTTGCCTTGCAAGATCATACATTTTATTTCCATTTACCTTTAATGCACTAAAAATTGGTGCTTCTTGTATATACTTAAGTTTGAATTCCTCTAATAATGAATTTAAATCTTCTTCAGTAACATGATCAAAGTTACTTTTTGAATTAATTTCTCCCTCAGCGTCAAAAGTGTTGGTGCTTATCCCAAAAACCCCTTCTAATTCATATTCTTTAACTTCATCAGACACAAATTCACTAATTCTTGTTGCAAAACCAATACAAATAGGAAGCACTCCAGATGCTAAAGGGTCTAGTGTCCCAATAAATCCTATTTTTGATCCATTTACATGAGGTTTTAATATATTAAGTACTTTATTTGAACTTATGCCAGAGGGTTTATTTAAATTTAAAAATCCTTGGTACAAAATTAAGTTATTTTAGATTATCCAAAATTTTATGCATTTTTTCTGCATTTTCGATTGTTTCATCAAGATAAAAATATATCGATGGAATTTTTCTTAACTTCAAATACTTTGGAAAATGATTCTTTATAATTGATGCATTACTATTTAATTCATTGATAACATTTGTCTTAGAATTTCCATTTCCAAGAACTGAAATATAAATCTTCAAGTTATTAAGGTCTGGACTGATATCAATATCTGAAACAGAAACAAGAACATCAAAATTATGCTCAAAATTAATAATTTCACTTACAGCTTTTTTTAAAGTTAACCTAACTTTTTCTGACCTTATACTCATTTGACTTATGATGTTATTATTTCAAAGCACTCTAAAATATCACTAACTTCAAATTCATTAAAACCATCAAGCGTTAATCCACCCTCCATTCCAGATTTTATTTCTCTAACATTCTCTTTAAGGTGCCTTAGTGATGATATTGAACCTTGAAAAATAACTTTTTCATTTCTAGTGACCTTTATAAGGCTGTTTCGTTTGACCATTCCTTCAACAACTTTAAATCCACCTACAATCTTAGTTTTTCCTAATGAAAATGTATCCAAAACTTCAGCATATCCTAATGTGTTTTCAGAAGTTTGTGATTTTCTATTTTTTAAAATCATTTCTGTTAATTCATCAACCATTTCATAAACTATGTCATAATTTTTTATTACAATATCATTCGTCCTTGATTGCTTTATTGCGCCTTGTTCAATAACAGTCTGGAAACCAACAACAACTGCATTAGCAGCAGTTGCAAGCATTACATCATTCTCATTTACCGAACCAGATGAGGAGTGCGTGATTTCAATATTTACTTCATCATTTTCAATTGTTTCTAAAACCTTTTTAACTGCGTCTACAGAGCCATCAGTTCCACATTTAATTATTATTCTAAATATACTGTCATCATTTTCATCATTATTTCTAATTACTGACTTTCTTTGTTCTTTTCTAATATTTAATGATTTAATATATTTTTTCGCCTCTTTATCAGATTTAAATATTTTAAAATTATCACCTGCTTTTGGGACAGAATTCATACCCAAAACTTGCGCTGGAGCGCCAGGAGTAACATTTTTTACTGACCTATTGAATCCATCCGTTAAGCTCTTAATTTTTCCACTTACTTCACCTGCAACTATATAGTCACCAACGCTTACATTTCCTTCTTTAACAAGTATTGTTCCCAATGAACCTTTACTTTTATCAAGTGTTCCTTCAAGAACATAGCCTTCTCCAGTAGTATTTTTAAGAACTTTAAGCTCAAGTATTTGTCCTAGCAGAATTATAGATTCCAATAAATCATCTATTCCTTTACTTGTTGTTGCAGATGTTTCAACACACATAACATCTCCACCATAATCCTCTGGCACAATATCGTTTTCAACAAGTTGGGATTTTACTTTATTAACATCTGCTCCTTCTAAATCACACTTATTAATTGCTACAATCATAGGAGTTTCTGCAGACTTAATATGATCAATTGCTTCTTTGGTTTGCCTCATAACTCCATCGTCGGCAGCTACAACCAAAACAGCAATATCAGTTATTTGGGCACCTCTTGCACGCATTGCAGTAAACGCTTCATGTCCAGGTGTATCAACAAATGTTATTTTCTCGTTATTATGTGTTATTTGGTATGCACCAATGCTTTGAGTTATTCCTCCATGTTCTGTATCAACGACTTTAGACCCTCTAATAGAATCTAGAATTGAAGTCTTTCCATGGTCAACATGACCTAATATAGTTATAACTGGCGATCTTAAAACAATTTGGTCTTCGTTAAATCTGTTTGAATCTAAACTTGATTTTAGCGTCATTTTTGAGTCATTTTTTGGTTTAAGAACTTTAAAACCAAATTCATGCGCAACTAAAACCGCAACTTCAAATTCAATAATTTCATTAATGTTGGCCATGACGCCATGACGCATTAATTCTTTAATTACCTCGGATGGTGGCAATTCCATTATATCTGATAAATCACCTGCAGTAAGTTGAACTGGTAAATCAAGCAACTTTTCTTGTTCGTCTATCAAATTGTTATTTTTTTCAATCATATATTAATTATTTTTATTTTTTAAATCATCAATATCTTCTGCAAATCGAATAACACCCTTTTGTGAATTTCCTGATTTCTTTTTGACAATAGAATCAATATTCCAAATATCCTTTTCATCTACAGATGATTTTTCTTTTTCTTTTTCTTCTGATCCAGAGTTTTTAGAGTTTTCCATTATTTCTACAAGATCATCACTTGAAAAAACTTCACTATCTGAAACAATTTTTTCAACTATCTCATCTTCAATTTCTGAACTATCTTCAGTTTTTTCTATATTGCTAGATGGTATTATATCCCTAAGTGCTTTTAATCTATTTTCCGTCATTCCACCTATGCTTATCAATTCATCATTAGGCATATTCTTTATTTGGTCAACAGAGTTAACGTTTGCTACCTTAAGGATCTCTTCAGTATTTAAGTCTACCCCTGCTTTTGATAATTCTGTTTTTGGTACAATTACATTTTCATCAGATGAATTGTTGTCTGATGAAATATCTACTTTCCAACCACATAATTTTGCAGCCAATCTTACATTTTGACCGTCTTTTCCGATCGCTAATGATAATTGACTTTCTGGCACTGTAACTTGAGCTGAATTTTCAGCAGAATTTAATAGAACTTTTTCAACTTCACTTGGACTCAAAGATTTAATTATAAATTCAACAGGATCTTCACTCCATTCAATAACATCTATCTTTTCGCCAAGTAGCTCGTTTACAACATTTTGTATTCTTAAGCCTCTTAGCCCAACACAAGCACCAACTGCGTCAATGCCATCTTGATTAGAATTAACAGCAATTTTACTTCTAGAACCAGGCTCTCTAACAATATTTTTTATCTCAATTATCCCACTATTTATTTCTGGAACCTCAATGACAAACAATTCCCTGAGCAAATCAACGTTGGACCTAGAAACTACTATTTCATGACCTCTTCTTTCCTGATCAAGTTTTAATATTATAAATTTAAGCTGTTGCCCAACACGATATTTTTCTGAATTAACTTGTTCTTGTGGGGGCATAACAGCTTCCCCTCTTCCCAGCGACACAATTACATCCCTTCCTTCAATCCTTGAAATAGTTCCAGACATTATTTCGCCAATTCTATTGGAATACTCATTTGCAACTAACTGTCTTTCAGCTTCTCTCAATTTTTGTAGAACTAATTGCCTAGCTGTCTGGGCTGTTATTCTGCCTGGATCAGGTTCAATATAACCAGTGGTAACTTCTTCACCAATTTTAATATCTGGAAAATGATTTTGAGCCTGTGAAAGCGATATTTCGAGGTCATTATCTTCAACTTCTTCAACAACAATTTTGATTGTTCTAACAACTGTATTTCCTGTATCAGGATCTAAATCAACTCTAACTTCTTGTCCATTTGCATCTTTCTTGTATGCATGTTCTAATGCAGCTTGTATTGCTGACAACACAACAGATTGCGGAAGGCTCCTGTCGTGAGCAAGAGCAGTTAAAGCTAACATCAATTCATTTTTCAATTTAACCTACCTAGTTTTCATAAAATGAACAAAAAAAAGTGGGGCTCAGCCCACTTCTTCTACACATTCAATTAATTTTAATTAATTTTATAATATTGATTAAATAATTTAAAGATTTTATTAAATTCGTTAATTTTTTAAGTAATTAATTAAATTATCTTTAGAAATTAATTCCGAATTACCCGTCAATTTGTTTTTAATTTCAACTTGATTATTTTTAAGTGACCTTGAACTCACTACTACTCTATAAAGAACGCCTGAAAGATCAAAGTCATTAAATTTAACTCCCGGAGATTCATTTCTATCATCAAATAAAACTGTGAAATTTGAATAAGTTAATTCATCATATATCTTTTGGGATTGATTAACTACTTCTTCATTGTCAGTGTTTAAAGAAGCTAAATAAATTTGAAATGGAGCAATTTCATTATTGAATATCAATTCATTTTCCTTAGAATTTGACTCAACAATTGCGGCAAGAAGCCTACCCACACCGATTCCATAACAACCCATTTCTACATCAATTAATTTACCGCTAGAGTCCAAGAAATTTAAGTTCATTTTCGAACTGTAAGTTGACCCCAATTTAAATATATGACCCACCTCAATGCCTTTAAACTTTTTAAGTCCTTTATTTATACAATTATCATTACAATATGGAGTCAAATCACTTTCTTTAGCAGTAGCAATGTCGACAATACCAATAATATTATTAAAATCTTTTTTAGGAATAATTCCCTTGATATGAAAATTTTCTTTATTAGCACCAACAATATAGTCTGAATTTATTTCTACTGAAGTATCAAGCAATGTTTCAAATTCATTTTTTAATGGAGATACAAAACCTACAGATAAATTTAATTTTTGTAATTCCTCATCTGTTGCTAACCTAGGTTCACCACCTAAATAATTTCTTAATTTTGTTTCATTAACTTCCAAGTCACCAGATAAAGTGACAAATATTGGCTTTCCAGCAGAAATATAAACCATTGTTTTAAGGAAATTTTCTTTGCCTAAATTAAAAAATTTACTTAATTCTTCAATTGATTTTATTCCAATAGTTTCCACTTCTTCTTTAGGATCAAGATTTAGTGATTCTTTTTTAAATCTTACGAATTCAGCTTTTTCTTCATTTGCAGAATATGAACATGGATCACAAATTAATATTGTATCTTCGCCGCCATCTGATAAGGAGACAAACTCAGATGAGACTTTTCCGCCAATTGCTCCACTATCAGCAGCAACCTTTATTACATTTAATCCGCATCTGGCAAAAATATTAAAATAAGCATCTGAAAATTTTTTGAAAGTTTCATCAAGAGAATCTTCGTCCTTATGAAAACTATATGCGTCTTTCATTTCAAACTCTCTCACCCTTAATAAACCCCCTCTCGGCCTTGTTTCGTCCCTAAACTTTGTTTGAATGTGGTAAATAGAAAATGGTAAATCTCTGAAGCTTCTTAGATAGTCTTTTACTAAATCAATCACAGCCTCTTCATGAGTTGGTGCAACTATCATTTTTTTATCTCTCCTATCTTTAAAATTAGCAAGAGGCGGTATAAATGTATCTATTCTTCCACTTTCCTCCCAAATACTAGATGGCTGGATAACTGGTAAATTTGCTTCATAGCAATCAATCTTACTCATTTCTTCATCAATAATTTTTTTAATATTATTCACTACTCTCCATCCAATGGGTGTAAAACTGAAAATTCCTGCACCTAATTGCGAAATATAGCCGGCTTTTATTAAAAGCTTGTGACTCAACATTTCAGTTTTTTCAGAAACATCTCTAGTTGTATTCCAAAAATAATTTGATAATTTAATTTTTCTCTCCTTTTGTTATGTTATCCCCATTTATTCTTAACATATTCTTCGATCATATTTATAAAATCCTCAGCAATATTATCACCTTGTAATACGTCAACTTTGTTGCCATCAACAAAAACTGGAGCCTTGGGAGATTCGCCTGAGCCTGGCAATGATATACCAATATCAGCACTTTTCGATTCTCCTGGTCCATTAACTACGCAACCCATAACAGCTACTTTAAGGTTTACAGATTCTGGATAATTTTTATTCCAGAATTTTCTTTTCGAGTCAAGAAAATTCTGGATTTCTTCACTTAATTCTCTAAAAAAGGTTGAAGTTGTCCTACCGCATCCTGGGCAAGATGTTACGGTTGGACTAAAATTTCTTACTCCTATTGATTGAAGTATTTCTTGACATAACTTAACTTCATTTGTCCTTTGACCATTTACTTCAGGAGTTAGGCTACACCTAATTGTATCTCCAATTCCCTCATAAAGAAGATTCCCTAAAGCTACTGAGGTATAAGAAATTCCTTTCATTCCCATCCCGGCTTCTGTCAAACCTAAATGTAATGGGAAATTACACTTTTCAGACAACTCTCTGTAAACAGATATCATTTGATTAACCCTAGATACCTTACAAGATATAATAATCTTGTTTTCACTCAGGCCTAAACTAATAGCCTTTTCTGCACTTATCAAAGCACTTTCAATTAAAGCTTCATTTTCAACCTCTTCAGAATTTAATGGATCTTTACGTTTAGCATTAATTTCCATTTTTAAATCTAACAATTCTGGATCCAAGCTTCCTGCGTTTACTCCTATTCTTACAGGCTTATCATTGTCGATAGCAACTTTAATAAACATTTCAAAGTTTTGATCCCTCTTGTTGCCTCTACCAACATTACCAGGATTAATTCTGTATTTATCTAATTTTTCAGCACAAGATTTATTATTTGTTAAGAGCCTATGACCAATAAAGTGAAAATCACCAACTAATGGTACATCATAACCATCATCGATTAAATTATTTTTAATAATCTCTACACTTTTTGCAGACTGATCATTATTTACTGTAATCCTAACTATTTCACTCCCGGCATCACATAATTCTTTTACTTGCTTTACAGTTTTTAAAACATCTGAAGTGTCAGTATCAGTCATTGATTGGACAACTATGGGTGAGTTATTGCCAATACTAACGTTACCCACCTTAACTAAATTACTTTTCCTTCTGATTATCTTCACACATACAATTATAATCTACAGTAGATCAGCCTACAATATTTGAGTTACTAAATATCCTTGAAATGTCTTGAAAAGTAACCAAAATTAATAACGAAATCATAAGCATAAAACCTAAACTATGTACAACTCTTTCTTTTTCTGGAGGAACTTTTCTCCCTCTAATAATTTCAATAACAACAAACAAGATTCTTCCTCCATCCAATGCAGGAATTGGTAATAAATTTATAATTCCTAAACTTAGACTTAAAATTGAAATTAATTCAGCGTAAACTTTAATCTTACTGCTAATGGTTAGGTCAGCTGTTGCTACCGAGCCAGTAATTTGACTAATACCAACTGGCCCAACTGCAACAGGTCCAGAGAATTGGGGGTTTGTGCTATCGTTAAAAATAGCTTTTAAGCTATTTACAGAAAGCATAATAAGTTGAGTTACACTACTGTAGGAATTAGATACAGATTTTAATATCCCATTTTCAATTTGAATGATTTCACTATCCTCGACTAATATTGAAACTCCTAATGCACCCTCACCCTCAGGCGGATTCCATCTTGGTATTGCAACTAGATTTAATATGTTTTGATTATATTGAAAATCTTGCTCCCAAGATTCTGCAAATAGATTTGGAACTCCTCTGTCCACAGTAATTTGGATACTATTACCTAAATTTGATGTCAATACTCTTTGAAGATCATTCATATTGTAGACTTTGTCATCATCAATACTTATTATTTTGTCTCCAATTTTTAAACCTGAGTAAAATGCTGGAGATTCTTTACTTACATCTGCGATAATCAAATCTGACTTTATTTCTTCGGATATGAATAATGACGTAAAAAAGAAAACTACAAATGGCAATAATAAGTTGACTACTACCCCCGAAACTAATACTACAAATCTCTGGAAAGCATTTTTAACATAAAAACTGTCCGGGTGGCTTGAATCATCTTCTCCAAAAGGCCGTACAAATCCTCCTAAGGGAAGAAGATTAAATGACCATTGCATTTCTTTTACTTCAATATAATTTAAAGAAACTTTATTTATCATAACCTCATAATTTTCTTTTTTTGAATCGAAGCTTGATTTCCTATTATAAAAAATTTCATGTATAAATTCCTTACCGTCCCTGAACTCAGTAGATATAAAAATTTTTTTGTTTAAATGAGAACTTAAGCTATCAATCCTTTTATCAAAATAAATTAATTTCTTGGAGGACCAAAAAGAAAATAGTTTTGGAGGAAAACCAAAACCAAATTCAAGAACCTTTATTTTAAAAAATCTTGCTGAGAAATAATGTCCAAACTCGTGCAAAATAACCAATGGAAGCAGAATTAAAATAAAACTTAGTATGCTATATATTAATGTCATTTATCAGTTTTTTAGTTAAATTGTATGAATTATTAATTGTCTCAAATGAAGTTTCAATTGAATAATTTTTAGGTAACTTAATTTTTTTATGTACTCTTTTCATTATATCTAACATGTCTAAATAATTTATTCTTTTTTTCAAAAAATTTTCAACAACTGCTTGGTCTGAGCCAACTAAGAAAGAGGCTCCTAATTTAGAATTTCTTATCACATCAATTCCAAAATTATAAAAATTTAATCTTTTCTCATCTCTATCACGAAATGAGAGTTTACCTAACTTTGATAAATCGATTTTTTCAATATTTTTGCTCATAATTCTCTCGGGATAAAAAAGTGCGTAAATTATTGGTATGCGCATGTCAGGCTTTGATAGTAAAGCTAATGAATTACCATCCACCAAGTTTGCCATTCCATGAATAATACTTTCGTCATGAAATATTACTTCAATATCTTCAAGTGACATATTAAATAAATTTGAAGCTTCTTTGACCTCAAAAACTTTATTTATCAATGTTGCCGAATCAACTGTAATTTTATCTCCCATCCTCCAAGTGGGGTGATTTAAAACAGTTTCAGGAGTTACTGAAGATAATTCATTTATTGGAGTATCTCTTAAGCTTCCACCAGATGCAGTTATTACTATAGATTTTACATATTTTTCTTTTTCATTTTTTATACACTGCCAAATAGCCGAATGTTCACTATCAAGGGGAATTATTTCAGAGTTATTTTTATTACTGATTTCCATAAGTAAGTCACCACAAGCAACTAAACTTTCCTTATTGGCTAGAGCTATTTTCCTTCCTTGTTTTATTGAGTTGACAACTGGGGAAAAACCAGAAATACCAGATAATGCAATAACTATTAGGTCCGAATCATCAATATTAAGTAATTCTTCATAATTATTAACTCTTTCCCCGATTTGATAGTTTATTTTTTTATCCGATAAATAAAATTTAGGTTTAAATCTTTTTATTTGATCACCTAATAATTTTTCGTTCTTTCCCGCAGTTAGTGAAATAATTTCAAATTGATTTTCAAATTCAGAAATTATTTCAAGGCATTGAGTGCCGACTGATCCTGTAGAACCTAAAATTGATATCTTTTTCATGATACATAAACCTTTGCTAACGCCATTAAAACCATTGTAATAATTACTGAATCCAATCTATCTAATATACCACCATGCCCTGGAAGAATATTACCATAATCTTTTAAACCAAAATTCCTTTTGATTCCTGAAGAATATAAATCCCCAATTACTGCACATACAGGGAAAAAGAATGACAATAGAAATGAAGTTGATTGCGCAAAAATATTAAAGAGAAAATGATTCAAAAAATAGAAAATAGTAAAACCCGTTAAAAATGCAGTGATGTATCCAACTAAAGTTTTATTAGGACTTATAATTTCTAAAAATTTTAATTTTCTGTTACCAAATCTTGAACCTACAATGTAAGCTGAAGAATCAATTGCAAAGACAGTTAAAAGTGGCAATAAGATCCAACTTATTTCATTAGGTGACTGGTAAATATAAAGAATGCACAATATGCCAGAAAGATAATAGATAGTTGAAGTTTCTCTTAGAAAAAATAAATTAATTACTCCTTTATTATCTAATGAAATTTGGTTGGTAAGATTTGAATTTTTTGAATTTTTTTTTAATGTTAAAAAATTAAAAAATATAGAAATTACGAATGATAATAATGATATGAAAATAGTATAAATTATAACATCATAGGTAAAAAATAATAATAGAAAATAAGCACAAATAACCATCAAATAAGAAAAGATTCGAATATTCTTTTTAGCGTTCAAATTAGTTTCCAAAACAATAAATACGCAAATAGAAAATAAAATCAGAAATAAAAAGATTTCTGATAATAAACCTAATATAAGAATAGGGGAAATTAGTAATGATGTTCTTATGCGATCAATCATTAATTTGCCCCAAATCTTCTACTTCTAGAAGAATAACTCTTTAATGCCTTAAAAAAATCAGCCTTTCTAAAATCTGGCCACAATACCTCTGAAGTAAAAAATTCACTATAAGCTGATTGCCAAATTAAAAAATTACTCAACCTGTATTCCCCTCCAGTTCTTATAATTAAATCTGGATCAGGAATTTCATCTTTATTTATATAATTATTAAATAGCTCTTCATTAATTTCACTCGGCTTTATATCGTTTTTAACTATTTCTTTTACCGTATTCACTATTTCATTTCTGCCACCATAATCGAAAGCAATTACTAATGAAATTGATTTGTTATTTAAAGTCTTTTTTTGAGCATTTATGATCTTTTTCTTTATTGATTTATCCAGCTTTTCAATACTTCCACGTATAACAATTTTGACGCCTAATTTATGCAAATTATCAAAATTTTCATTTAAAGATTCACTTAACAATGTCTTTGTAATGTAATTTACTTCTAGTTTTGGCCTTTCCCAATTTTCAGTAGAAAAAGTAAAAATTGTAAGATATTTGATACCAATTTCAATGGAGAAATCAATTAAATCTTCAAGATTCTTTGTCCCTTCCTTATGCCCAAAGAAAACAGGTTTTCTATTCTCTGCCGCCCATCTTCTATTACCATCCATTATAATGCCAACATGATTTGGCATTGATAAATTACTTGAATTAAAAATTTTTAAAATTTTATGTTTTAAAATTTCACTGGAATTATTTTCCAAATTTTTCAGACTTCCATTAACTCGTTTTCTTTATTTTGAGCAATTTGAGAAATTTCCTCAATACTTTCATCAGTATTTTTTTGAATATCAGATTGAATTCTTCTACTATCATCCTGAGATAATTCACTTCTTTTCTCTAAGTTCTTTACGTCATCCATAGCATTCCTTCTTATATTCCTTATAGAAATTTTAGCATCTTCGGATTTCTTCTTTACAATTTTAACCAACTCAATTCTTCTTTCTTCATTTAAAGGGGGGACTACTAATCTAATAGTATCTCCATCGATACTTGGATTAATACCAATATCTGATGATTCAATTTCTTTAGAAACCATTTCAACAGCACTTTTATCCCACAATTGAATTAGAATCATCGTTCCATCTGAAATACTTATCTGACCTAATTCGGAAAGCTTCATTGAAGAGCCAAAATAATCTATTTTTAATCCTGAAACAAGACCAGTATGAGCCCTATTTGTTCTCATCGAACTCAACTCAGATGATAAATGCTCAACTGAAGCCATCATTTTTAGTGAAAGGTCGTCTAAAAATTCTCTATTATTCATACCTTTCCTTTTCCATCATTTGTAATTAATGTTCCAATTTTGCTTCCATTCAGAATACCTGACAATGAGCCCTTATTAAAAATATTAAAAACGCTAATAGGAACATTATTATCCATACACATTGATAGGGCAGTACTATCCAATGCCCTTATTTGTTTAGACAATGCGTTAAGATGAGAAATACTATCTATTTTCTTTGCTTTTGGATTGACTTTTGGATCAGAATCGTAAACTCCATCAACATCATTTTTAGACATCATCAATAAATCAGCAGATATTTCTAATGCTCTTAATGCGGCAGCAGTATCAGTAGTCATATATGGATTCCCAGTGCCTCCTACTAAAATAATAACTCTACCCTTTTCTAAGTGCCTTAATGCTCTTCTACGAATAAATAATTCTGATACAGACGGATTTGATAATGCTGACATAGTTCTTACTGGAATTCCAATTTTTTCTAAAGAATCTTGAATAGCCAATCCATTTATCATTGTTGCAAGCATACCTGCTTGATCAGCAACAGATCTGTCCATTCCAACCTTTTCATAATCTGCACCTCTCCAAATATTACCTCCACCAACAACAAGAGATAATCTTAAATTAGAAAAATTTTTCACAACTTCTTTAATTTCTAATGCAAGGTAATCTAGAACTTTTTCATCAATTCCATATTTTTTTGAACCAATAAGTGCTTCCCCGCTTAATTTAAGAAGTACAGTTCTTGGTGATTTGGACATTTTAAGACAAATCAAATTTGATTATTTTCGACACTTTAATATTTTCACCAACTTTTGAAATCATTGATTTAATCATATCCTCAATTGTAATTGAAGGGTCTTTAATAAATGATTGAGAAATAAGAATTTCTTCTTGAGAACTATTTTCAGCACCTTCATCTTCTGGATAAATAAAAATTGGGCTCATTGCAGCAACTTGCATTGCTAAATCTTTTGAAAGATTTATAAATTCTTCAGTTCGAGCTACAAAGTCTGTTTCGCATTTTAATTCAACCATTGCACCAATCTTGTTACCGGCATGAATGTAAGACTGAATTACACCTTCGGATGTTTCTCTGCCAGATTTTTTTAAAGCATTTGAAAGACCCTGTTGTTTTAAAATATCTTCTGCCTTAGTAACATCTCCATTAGATTCCTCAAGTGCTTTTTTTGCAGCCATAATGCCTGCACCAGTTTTTTCCCTTACTTCTTTAACTTTAGAAACATCTATTTCCATTGAAACTCCAAACTAAATTATTTTTCTGTTTTCGCTATTTCCTTTTTTTTCAAAGCTTCTGCTTCTAATTTTTCACTATACTTTTCTCTGCCCATAATAATTGAATCGGAAATATAATTAGTGATTAACTGTATTGATCTTAAAGCATCATCATTTCCAGGAATTGGGACGTCTATACCACTTGGGTCACTGTTAGTATCTACAATTGCGATAATAGGAATACCTAGTTTTTTTGCTTCATTAACAGCATTAATTTCCATTTCAGTATCAACAAGGAATACTAAATCAGGAAGTTTTTCTATACCCACAAGTCCTCCAAAAAATTTTTTCAATTTTTTTGCTTTAGTTGCTAAAACTTGCAATTCCTTCTTAGTGTTAGTCTTATTATCAGCTTCAGTAACGGTGGTTTCAATTGTTTTCAGGGTATCAACTCTTGATTTCATAGTAGGAAAGTTAGTAAGCATCCCTCCAAGCCACCTTTGATTAACGTATAAACTTTCACTTCTGACAGCTTCATCTTGAATTGTGGATGATGCTTGAAGCTTAGTGCCAATAAGCATACATTGCCCACCATCCGATACAATATCAATTATAAGTTTTCTGGCCTTTTTTAATTGAACAAGTGTTTTTTCAAGGTCAATAACATGTGATTTAGATTTCTTAGTATAAATGAAGTTATTCATTTTTGGATTCCATTTTCTTGTAGGGTGACCAAAATGAACTCCAGCTTCAAACAAGGTTCTTAATTCTATTTCATTTTCGTTAAGTAAATTTTCCAATTATTCTTTGCTATATAAAACTCCGAAGTGGAGTATAGCACAATTAAACTAAATTAGTATAAGTTTTTAAGTAATTAATGTTTTTTAGGATATTATTTAAAATATGTACAAATTAATTAGCAAGCATAACTTAATATTTTTAACCATTTCAACACTAATAACATTAATTAGCTTGATTATTGAAACTAAAAGTACAGCATACTTAGAACAAGTTTTGAAAGTCTCTAGCAATTCCTCAAACTTGCTATCATCTTTACTTGATTATTTTGATCTAGGGTACTCTTTTATTGCTGGGTCTCTAGCAGCAGTTAATCCATGCGGAATAGTAATGCTTCCAGTTTATTTGGCATTATACGTAAATGGTGAAGATGGAAACAATAAATTTAGTAAAAAAATTAACAGTTCATTTAAAGTTGTAATCTCGGTTGGGTTAGGCTTTATAATACTTTTTATTATGATATCTGGATTCGTTTACTTTTCTAAATCATTGATTGGTAGTCTAATTCCATATTTATCAATATTTCTATCAATTTTCATTATATATTTTGGAATTGGAGAAATTTTAAATAAAAAGACATTTAATTCAACCTTTATGTACCTTGGAACCAAGATTGGAAATCCAAAAAATATTGGTGTTTTCCCTTACATATTATTTGGAATAAGTTATGGATTAGTATCTGTGGGGTGTGCTTTACCAATTTTTATCTCATTAGTAACAAAGACTCTTGATAATAGTTTTTTTGAGATTCTACTCAATTTTACTTTTTATTCTTTAGGAATGCTTTCAGTAATTACTTTACTAACATTTTCTACCTTATTTTCAATTAGCAGCTATGTTAAAGTTAACAATTTTATAAGGAGTAATTCGTCAATAATATTTGGATTATTTCTGACCCTTGCTGGAGTTTATATGCTCTCCTACTGGATAGTGGACATTAGGATCACAAGTTAGTTGCATTTATTAATTAATTTTCCAACATTTTCAATTTCTACAATTATTTCATCACCTGATTTTATTTGGCCAGCAGTTCCAGAAGTTCCAGTAAATATGCAATCACCAATCTCTAATGTTACGTATTTTGAAATAAATTCAATTGTTTTTGGTATTGTCCATATCATTTCAGAAGTATTACATTTTTGAACAATTTCTCCATTTATAATTCCGGTAATTTCTAAATTTTCTGGATTAACTTCATTTACAATATATGGACCTATAGGAGAAAAAGTATCAGAAGATTTTGCCCTCCACCAACTTTTATCTCCTTTTTGCCAGTCTCTAGCACTAACATCATTTCCACATGTGTACCCAAATATATATTTAAAAGCATCTTTAGATAAAACATTTTTTGCTGTTTTTCCAATAACCACTACAAGTTCCGATTCAGCATCAATTCTTTCAGAGTCATCAGGCAAATTTATGATATCGTTATGACCAATAACAGATGAAGTTGTTTTAAAAAATGGCTCAGGTTGTTTTGGTGGACTTTCACCCTGAAGATGAGAACCATAGTTCTTCGCTAATGCGAGCATCTTATTAGGTGTTACTGGAGGTAATATTTTCAAATGGTCAATATTAAATTTTTCTCCGGTTTTTTTAATACTGTATAAAAAGGAATTATCTAATTCATAGACGTGTTTATTTTCAACAATTCCATGAAAAATTTTCTCATCAATTTTAAACCTACCGAATTTCAAATACTCTCCTTACAAAAATTTCAAATATGAATTATATGAATTATTATTGTACTTGATGAAAGTAAATTCAAAAAAGATTTTAAGTTTTAGCAAAATAAACAAGTCATACCAAAATAACTTGGTAATTAAAAATTTTTCAATAAATTTTAATTATGGAGATAGTGTTGGCATTCTTGGCAAAAATGGTTCAGGAAAATCAACAATTTTGAAAATTAGTTGTGGTTTACTTAAGCCTGACTCAGGAAATGTTTTGATAATGGGAAAATCTTTTGACTCTACTGAGGATAACCTGGTCATAAAAAGCAAAATAGGTGTCGTTTTACATGATGATATGCTGTATCCCCAATTAAATGTATTTGAAAATCTTAATTTTTATTCAAAAATTTTAGGCATCACGAATGTTGATAAAAAAATTGAAGAGGTAACTACCCTTTTAGATATATCTGATTATCTTAAAATGTCAGTAGGCAAATTATCTAATGGAAATAAAAGAAGGGTAAGTTTCGCAAAATCTTTGCTTAATGACCCAGATATTCTATTTGCAGATGAACCTGAGTCAAATCTTGACGACAAAGGAAAAGAAATTATTTCTAAAATATTTATTGAGCGAAGTAAAAGAGGGCTCACAAATTTTTTTAGTACTCATTCAGAAATATTTTTGGAAAGATGTTCAAGCCATAAAATCAATTTAAAGGACTTTAAGAATGCTTAATTGGTTTAAGGTATTATCTATACTCATTAAAAAGGATATTAAAATTGAATTACAAACTAAAGAAACATTGATAACAATATGTCTGTTTGGGTTATTAATAATTACAATTTTTTCACTTACTTTAGAAAATAATTCATTAATAAATCAAAATTTTGGAGCAGGCATAATATGGTCATCAGTTATTTTTGCCGGATCAATTGCAATGGTCAAATTTTTTAATCACGAAGAACAAAATAAAACGCTTCAATCTTTGCTAGTAATGCCAATTCCGTCAGAAATAATTTTATTTTCTAAATCAATAGTATTTTTTTTATTTTTATCAATTTCAGAAATTATCATTTTTTTAATCTCTTCAGTATTGTTTAATTTGAATTTATTGTCATTAAAATTAATTTTGGCGAGCTTGGTTTTTAATATTGGTTACTCAATTGTAGGATCGTTTTTTGGAGTAATATCATCAAAATCTGCAAATAAGGAAATACTTTTAACAATGCTACTAATTCCAATAATTACTCCATTATTAATGTTTATTATTGCTACAACAAATTCTATTATTAAAGATGAAATAAATGACAATTTTCAAACTTGGCTTGGAGTTGGCATTTCATTTGATATAATTTTTTTAACATTGATGTCATATTTATTTGGCAAAATATTACAAGAATAGTAAAGGATTGAATTATTTACCATGATTAGACAAGTTTATTTATCTTTAACTGGTTTTGCATTTGTTTTATCAATATGGATGATTTTTTTGTGGGCTCCAACAGAAATTAATCAAGGCCAAGTTCAAAGAATTCTATATTTACATGTTCCATTTGCATGGGCTTCGATGGTTGCAATAATAGCTATTGCTGTAACTAGCCTACTTTTTCTCATAACAAAAAACGATAAATGGGATAACTTGTCTCAATCTCTAGCTGAAGTAGGGTTAGTTTCCGCGGTTGTAATGCTTTTTTCCGGGATAGTATGGGCCAAGCCAGTTTGGGGGGTATGGTGGACCGGTGAAGCAAAGCTAACAACAGCATTGATATTATTTTTTATTTACTGCGCTTATTTATTGTTCAGAAATTATTTTCCTCCAGGAAATACCAGAAATAGAATAGCAGCAATTATTGCATTAATTGGAGCTATAGATAGTCCAATTATTTATTACGCTGCTCAAATTTGGGAACAAAATCACCCCAAAGCAGTTGTCGGCCCTCTTGCATCCGAAGAGTCAAGCTTAAACGGTGAAATGGTAATCACCCTGCTTGTTTGTGTTTTTACTGTAACGTTATTATTTGTTGGTTTAGTTTGGACACAATATCAAACTAATAAACTATTAAGGGTCAAGAATGTATAAATTTTTTATTTCAATTATTTTATTTACATCAATATTACAAAGTAGTGTAATTTTTGCAGACGAACATGAAGAGTTAGTATCAGGAGTTATTAATGCAATTTCTATTGATGATAAAGGTCACGTTGAAGGAATTTTATTGATGATAAACACTGGGGAATTTGTAAATATAGATTTATCGTCTGGTGATAATCCAACCCAATTTGGCCTTGAAAATATTGCCGGTGATAGATGGATTGGAAATCAAAATGATAATGCAAGCGAATTAGCAAACAAACTTGAAGAACATAAAGAAAGATTTGCACCCTTGACTGTATTGCATGAAAAGGGAGTTGCAAAAGAAATTGTTGATTTAGAGCAAAGAAATATTTCTAGTAACCTTAACTTTCTTTTTGCTTGCTTCGCAGTTGCATGGTTAGCTTTTTTTGGATACTTAGTAATATTGAATGGGAGAATAAGGAAATCACTTAAAAATGGACAATAAGGAAATCAATATGTCTAACCAAAATGATCCCAAATTTGTAAATTCTAGATTTAAAATTTTTATTGCCTTTTTTGCAATAACAATTGCAGTTTTATACTTAATTTTATCAAGTTTTAATTCTGCAACTACTAGTTATTTAAGTGTAGAAGAAGCTTTAAATGAATCTGAAAATTCTAAATCAAGCTTAGGGGTAATAGGCAAACTTGTTCCTGATTCATTTAGAAGATCAACAGACGGCTTAACTGCCTACTTCTCAATAAAAGATGATTTATCTGAAAAACAATTATCAGTTTCTTATTCTGGAGAAATTGGTGAAATATTTTTTAATGAAAATGCGGAAATAATTATTCAGGGAATTATACAAAATGATGGAATTTTTTTAACCAACACATTGTCGATAAAATGTCCTTCAAAATATGTTGATATGGAAGATAAGGATGATTATAGTTGAGGAAATTTCAAAATATTTCTGAAAAATATTTTAATATAGACGTTTGGTCTGCCGGCGGAATAGTTTTAAGAAAAGCAAATAATGAATTAGAAGTGATTATTTGTGAAAGATTTTCACAAAACCTTGTTGCTTTACCAAAAGGAAAACCAAATCAGGGAGAAGATGAAGAGGAAACTGCCATTCGTGAAGTATTAGAGGAAACTGGCCTTAAAGTTAGAATAAAAATGAAATTAAAGGATATTTTTTACTCTTTTTTGAATGAAGATAAAGTTGTAAATAAAAAAGTAGCTTTTTTTCTAATGGAAAAAATTGATGGTGAAATTGGTAACCACGATACTGAGTTTGATAAAGTATATTGGGAGAAATGG
>MDTD01196677.1_pt1 | contig 19137 bp, 22 predicted proteins | sample 811221 | NCBI WGS metagenome assembly MDTD01 (sample SAMN05326646, study PRJNA326480) | marine metagenome | isolation source: seawater | place: Pacific Ocean: South West | collected 2011 | reverse complement strand
GACACCTATTTGACCTATGCTGAGGAGAGAAGGAATTCGAAGAGGATTGCAGTTTTTAGGGAATTCATTATTGAAAAAGGAAAAGAATGGTCATTCTAGAATTGCAAAAAATGCATGTCTAAAATGCAATATTATGTATAGATTTGCATAGATAACTGAGATAATTTACACATAATGTATATGAAACCTCCCAATTAACATATACGCTTGCACATCAAAAAAAACTGGACTCAATCCTGGGTTCAGTTTTTTTTTATGAAAGTCCAGCGCAAAATCTAATTATTCGGGTGCAGGCTTCCTCTAACTGCTCAATTGATGTTGCATAAGAAATTCTAAAACATGGACTTGTTCCAAACGCCTCGCCATGTACAACAGCTACACCCTCAGCATTTAGTAGTTCCGTAGCAAAATCAGCATCAGTTTCAATCAAAAAACCACTAGCTGTTTGCTTTCCTATGCAACCCGAACAATTTGGATACACGTAAAACGCACCTTCTGGTACTCCACACTCAATACCTTCAGCTTTATTTAGAAGTTCAACCACAAGATCCCTTCGCACCTTAAATTCTCTAACCCACTCTTTGATAAAGGTCTGATTTCCCTCGAGCGCCTCTACGGAAGCCCACTGACTAATCGATGTCGGATTAGTTGTGGATTGTGACTGTATGGTTCGCATTGGTTTTATTAATTTTTCAGGCGCCCCACAATAACCAATACGCCATCCTGTCATTGAATAAGCTTTCGAGACACCATTAAGGGTTAGAGTTCTGTCAAATAATCTTGGTTCAATTTGAACCGGTGTATAATACTTAAAATCATCATATAAAATATGTTCATAAATATCATCAGTGAGCAACCAGACATGACTATACTTTAAAAGGACATCTGTTATTGCTTTTAATTCAGATTTCGAGTAAGCAGCACCACTTGGATTTGAGGGTGAATTAAATATAAACCACTTTGTTTTATCAGTGATCGCTTTATCCAACTGATCAGCGCTTATTTTGTAATTATTTTTTGGATTTCCCTGTATTATAACAGGTCTACCGCCAGCCATCTGAGTTATATCAGGATACGATACCCAGTATGGAGCTGGTATTACTACCTCATCATCGTCATTTATAGTTGCCATGAATGCGTTATAGATTATAGCCTTACCCCCCGGAGCAACAAAAACTTGATCGGTAGTGTAGTCAATATTATTTTCTTTTTTAAACTTATTGACTATGGCCTGTTTCAACTCTGGGATCCCGTCAACTGCGGTATATTTTGTTTCCCCTCTATTTATTGCGTCAATTGCTGCCTCTTTAATATTATCTGGTGTATCAAAATCAGGTTCGCCTGCCCCAAGCCCAATAACATCCCTGCCTTGGGATTTAAGTTCTCGGGCCTTTTGTGTGACTGCGATTGTTGGAGATGGCTTGATAGCCTGGACTTGTTTTGATAGAAATTCATTATTTGTCATATTATAATTCCTTCTCTAATACAACACCATATGCGAATATATCACGATCAGTAGCGCCCCCATTTTTATTTACTGCCCCACGCCATCTTTTCATGTGATCTGTCTCAAAGTGTGCTTCAAGATCTTCCATTGATTTCCACTTTTCTGATACACGAATCAATCCCGGATCATTGAGAGCCTCGGAGAATCTGTATGAGATACAACCACTCTCTTGATTACTTTTTTTAATTACTTCATCTATTTCAGGACGCAAATTTTCAAGGCTTTCAACTTTAAGCCTAAACTCCCCCATCACGATAATCATTACAATCACTCCAGGTATCTTTAATATATATCATTCAACATACATAAATATAGTGTATTTATAAGAAAAAATATAGTTTATAAATATTGAAATTTAAATATAAACATAATAATTATCTATAAGATATAACAACAACAAGACAGTTCATGATGTCTCAAGATTTAGCCCAGAACAAGTTTCAAATTCAATCCAAATTTACCCCCTCCGGTGATCAGCCACATGCAATAAAATTACTTACTGAGGGTTTGAATTCTGGAGCCAAAGATCAAGTACTATTAGGTGTTACCGGCTCAGGTAAAACGTATACAATGGCAAAAATCATTGAGGAGGTTCAAAGACCAGCCATTATATTGGCACCGAATAAGACACTCGCAGCCCAACTCTATGGTGAATTTAAATCTTTTTTTCCTCATAATGCTGTAGAGTATTTTGTATCATACTACGATTATTATCAGCCAGAAGCATACGTTGCGAGGACTGATACATATATTGAAAAAGATGCCTCAATCAACGAGCAAATAGATAAAATGCGGCATTCAGCCACAAGATCACTGATTGAAAAAAAGGATCTTATAATTGTTGCTTCAGTATCATGCATTTATGGTATTGGACCGTTGGATGTTTATGCTGATATGACAGAGAAAATTGAAGTTAACATGAACGTCGATCTGAGGATGGTTATTTCAAGATTAGTTGAACTCCAATACAAACGAAATGATTTGAATTTTTATCGTGGTACATTTAGGGTCAGAGGTGACACACTTGAAATCTTTCCAGCACACTATGATGATAAAGCCTGGAGAATATCTTTCTTTGGTAACGACGTTGAGTCAATCGAGGAATTTGACCCACTTACGGGTGAGATTTTTGATAATATTAATTCAATTACAATATTTGCAAACTCCCATTACATTACCCCAAAGCCAACTCTTGAGACAGCAATGCTACAAATAAAAACTGATCTAAAGTCACGTCTTGAGTTCTTCAATAGAGAGAATAAGCTACTTGAGGCTCAGAGATTAGAGCAAAGAACGATATTCGATCTTGAAATGATTGGCACTACAGGGACGTGTGCAGGTATAGAAAATTACTCGCGATACTTGTCCGGACGACTTGAAGGTAATCCACCTCCTACATTATTTGAATTTATGCCAAAAGATGCAATTGTATTTATTGATGAAAGTCATGTTACAATCCCGCAATTAGGCGCGATGTACAAGGGTGATCTGAGCCGAAAAGAAAATTTATCTGAATATGGCTTCAGGTTGCCATCATGTAAAGATAATAGGCCTCTAAATTTTGATGAATGGAATGGGATGAGATCTCAAACTATTTATGTTTCAGCTACACCTGGTAAATGGGAGTTAAATCAAACTGATGGTAAATTTATAGAACAGATTATAAGACCAACTGGTCTGATTGACCCAACGACAGAAATCAGGCCTGTAAAAAATCAAGTAGAGGATGTAGTTGATGAAATAAATAATACAGTATTAAGTAATCAAAGAGTACTGATTACAGTTCTTACAAAAAAAATGGCCGAAGATTTAACTGAATTTATGCATGAAAAGGGAATCAGGGTTCGCTATCTGCACTCAGATATTGATACTATTGAACGTATTGAAATAATAAGAGACCTGAGAAAAGGGATTTTTGACGTATTAATTGGTATAAACTTACTAAGGGAGGGTCTGGACATTCCTGAGTGTTCCCTTGTAGCGATACTTGATGCTGATAAAGAGGGTTTTTTAAGATCAGAGACATCTTTGACACAAACTATTGGTAGAGCCGCAAGAAATATAAATGGGAGAGTAATTCTGTATGCTGATAAAGTTACAAATTCAATATCAAATGCATTAAAAGAAACTGAAAGAAGAAGAAGAAAGCAAAGATTATATAACAACGATAATAATATCACGCCAGAAACAATATCAAGGAATGTTGATGACCTCGATTACTCAATTTATGAAAAAGATTATTATAATGTAGGAATAGATAGTAGTATAGATACGAAGGAAGAAGATTTTGACAAAAAAATTGATAGACTAAAAAAAGAAATGCTAGATGCTGCATCAAATCTTGAATTTGAAGAGGCTGCAAAAATTAGGGATGAGATTAAGAAGCTAAGTAATAAGAATTTACTTATCGAAGAAGATCTTTGACATACCGGAGCGATTAATGAAAACGATATTGATAACAGGCGGCGCAAAAAGGATTGGCAAGTCAATTGCTGAAGAACTTGGTTATGAGAATAATCGTATTTTAATTCATTATAATAGTTCAGATATGGATGCCAAAAAATTACAAAATGATTTGATAGATAAAAAAATAGAAACTTTTATTTATAAAGCAGACTTGTCAAATGAAAGTGATATCCACAATATGCTTGACAAAATTACAAAAGATGTTGGACAAGATCTTGATACAATCATTAATTGCGCATCAATATTTGAAAATGATAGCGCAAAAAATATTGAAGTTAAAAATTTCTATAAACATATAAATATAAATCTTTTGGCGCCAATTTTACTATCAAAACATTTATCTAAAATCCACCGTAAGGATCATGATAATAATATAATAAACATAATCGACCAGCGTGTAATGAGGTTAAATCCCTCTTATTTTAGTTATTCAGTTAGCAAGTATGGATTGTGGGGGGTCACACAAATGATGGCTCAGGAATATAGCCCATCAATCCGAGTTAATGCGGTTGCACCTGGCCCAATATTAGCAAACCATGATCAATCAACCGAGATGTTTGAAACAGAAGCGAATAATACGCCTCTGCAAAGGCAGCCAAATATAAAAGATATTACAAATGCGATAAAATTCCTGTTGAATACAAAATCGGTTACAGGGCAAATAATTGCAATCGACTCAGGCCAACACTTATCTTGGAAGACGCCAGACTTCATAGAAAATTAGAAATCATATGAAGAGAGAAGTAACAAATACAGAAACAGGCATTTTAACTATTCGGTCTTATTCCAAAGATCTGACCAAGAAACCAGGTGTATACAAAATGCTCGATGCCAGCAATAAAATATTATATATCGGGAAAGCAAAAAACTTATTTAATAGAGTTAAAAGCTACACAAATCTCAACAATCACACATACAGAATAAAAAAGATGATTTCAGAGACAAGGTCAATGGAGTTTACAATAACCAATACTGAAGCCGAAGCACTTCTCTTAGAGGCAAATCTTATAAAGAAAAATAAACCAAAATATAATATTGCCATGCGTGATGATAAGTCTTTTGCAAAAATATTAGTAAACAAGGAGCACGATTACCCACGATTGATGAAATATAGGGGTGATAATAAAATGAGCGGTGATTATTATGGGCCATTTGCATCAGCCGGGGCTGTTAATAAGACAATAGACACTTTACAAAAAGCATTCTTAATAAGAACCTGCAGTAATCATGTATTTGAAAATAGATCTAGGCCGTGTCTCCTATACCAAATAAATAGATGCTCTGCGCCCTGTACGGGAGAAATTACCAAAGAAAATTATGATCATCTCATAAATGATTTGCATGATTTTATGAATGGACATGCAAGTAATATCAAGAATAAAATTTATACTGATATGCAAAAAGAATCAGACAATCTAAATTACGAGAATGCGGCAAAACTCAGAGATAGATTAGAGACGATAAATAAAATAATTTCTCAACAATCAATAAATAATTCGAATATTGGTGATGCAGATGTCTTTGGTATTAGTCGATTGAATGATATCGTGTGCATACAAGTATTTTTTATAAGGGCAGGTCAAAATTGGGGAAATCGAGAATACCACCCTATTGCTAATAAGCTTGACACAAATCCCGAAATTTTGGACTCATTTATCGCCCAGTTTTATACATCTCATCCATGCCCAAATAACATAATTGTATCTGAAAAATTACCAAGTGAAAAACTTCTAACCAGTGCCTTATCAGATAAAAATAAACGAAAAATTAAAATCACTCAACCTAAACAAGGAGAAAAATATAAACTTGTCGAAAAAGTACTCATGAATGTTGAGCAAGCACTCAATCGAAGGATTAATCAGATGCAAGATCAGCAAAGCCTACTTGAAGGACTTGCCACAAAATTACAATTAAATAGAGTGCCACGTCGAATTGAAGTTTATGACAATAGTCATACGCAAGGTAGCTTTCCAGTTGGTGCGATGATCGTTGTTGGTCAAAATGGTTTTGATAATAAGAATTACAGAAAATTTAATATAAAATCCAAAGATATCTCAACAAGTGATGATTATGCAATGATGCGAGAAGTTCTAACTAGAAGATTCGCAAAATTATCAGAAGAAAATTTTCAAGATAGTTCACCAGACCTTATTGTGATAGATGGGGGTAAAGGCCAATTAAATATCGCTATTGATATAATAAAAGAAAATAAGATAAAGAATGTTGAAGTAATCAGTATATCAAAAGATAAAAATAGAAAATATGGTAATGAAAAGATACACTTAAAAGAGACAGGGGTCATTACTTTAGATAAGAATGATCCTATCTTTTTTTTCTTGCAACGCATCAGAGACGAAGCGCACAGGTTTGCAATAGGGAGCCATAGAACAAGACGGGTCAAACAAATTAATTACTCTAGACTTGATGAAATTGAGGGAATTGGGCTGAGAAGAAAGCAACAGTTGATGAGACATTTTGGAAGCATAAAGTCCATAAGAGAAGCAAGCTTTGATGATATAATCAAAGTTCCAGGAATAAGTGAAAAGTTAGCAAAAGATATACACTCTTCATTTAAAAATACATAGAATATGAAAATGCAAAATAGCTCCATATATTCAATACCAAATTTAATTACATATTTCCGACTGCTCTCTATCCCATTTATCCTTGTATTTTATTTGTCAGGAATACATATCCTGCAATTATTGGCTTTTATAATTTTTATTCTGGCGTCTCTATCTGATTTTCTTGACGGATATCTCGCGAGAAAATTAAATCAGACATCGCTACTTGGAAAAATCCTAGACCCAATTGCTGATAAGTTATTGGTTATATTGGCATTTATGATGTTTATAAATTCTGATATGCTGAATACATATACCACGATAGGGATACTGATTATCACAGCACGAGAGATAATTGTAATGACGATGCGAGAAATAACAGCACATCTAGGAATTATGATAGATGTAATTAGACTATCTAAGTTAAAAACTACATTACAATTTATTTCACTAGCTCTGCTTTTTTTGGTTTCACTCACTCGTAGTTCAGATACGCAAATATTAAATCTTACCAATATTTTTATATTTACCACAGCAATAGTAAGTTTAACATCGCTTGCGATATATATAAAAACTGTTCATAGAAGTATTAAAGAAAAAAATGAAACTTAAGTATTTTGCATGGATAGCGGAAATTATTGATAAACGCGAAGAAAGTTTGGAAATACCGTCGAAAATAGAAACAGTGGGGCAGCTCATTGACTATCTATCCTCAATTGATGAAGCATACGAGAAAGCTTTCGAAAAAAGAAAAAATATCAAATTTGCAGTGAATCAAGTACTAGTGAATGAAAATGAATTGATATCAAAAACTGATGAGGTAGCCTTTTTTCCTCCAATGACCGGCGGTTAATATGCATATTAATATCACAAAAGATGATTTTGATCTTACTAGGGAGATGAATAGGTTTAATCATAATAAATATAATTATGGGGCTATCTCAATTTTTATTGGTAAGGTTCGGCCAGAGAATGGCCTCAAGAAAATGCAGATTGATTGCTATCCTGAAATGGCTCAAAAAGAAATCAAAAACGTTGCGGAAATTGCACGCTCTAGATGGACTCTTGATAAAATTAGAATAATACACAGATATGGTTTATTAAAGCCGAACGATAACATCGTTTTATTAATTATCGGATCTCGTCATCGAGCTGATTGTATGAGCGCCAATGAGTTCATAATGGATTTCCTGAAAAGCTTAGCGCCATTCTGGAAAAAAGAAATATACTCGGATAAAGAGATATGGATTGAACAAAATGAAAGTGACTTGAAGAAGTTACAACAATGGGAAAATATTTAATTTAGTAATATCAGACAAAAGATCTATCTATTTACGAGATTTGTGTAGTCTTCCATTAAATCTTTTGTGATCTGCCCAGGCGTGAAATCATATTCACCAATTTGTGATACAGGGGTAACTTCAACAGCGGTTCCCGTCAAGAAACATTCAGTAAAGTCAGCCATTTCATCTGGTAATATCTTTCTTTCGATAATTGATAAGCCTCTGATCTTGGCGAGCTCTATCACTGTTCTCCTTGTTATACCATCTAAAAAACAATCTGGGCTAGGCGTGTGAATTTCATTATTCTTTATGAAGAAAACATTTGCTCCCGTCGCCTCAGCAACAAAACCTTCATAATCTAACATTAATGAGTCTGCGTATCCGTTTCTTTCAGCATCATGCTTTGATAGAGTGCAGATCATATACAAGCCTGCGGCTTTGGTATCACAAGGTATAGTCTCAGGTGAAGGTCTTCTCCACTTAGATACAGACAGTCGAATACCTTTTAGCCTTTCTTTCGGATCGAAGTATGATGGCCATTCCCATACAGCAACTGCAAAATTGATTTTTGTATTTTGCGCAGATACACCCATCATTTCTGCACCTCTCCAAGCAATTGGTCTTACATAACCATCAATAATATTATTTTTTTTGACAGTAGAGTCACAAGCTTCGTTTACTTCTTCCACTGTGAAAGGTATTTCCATATCCATAGTTTTTGCTGAGTAGAAAAGCCGCTCAGTATGCTCTTTGAGCTTAAATATTTTTTTCTTATAAACTCTTTCTCCCTCAAAGACAGAGCTTGCATAATGAAGAGCATGGCTTAAGACATGTAACTTTACATCTGCCCAATCTACAAAATTACCATTGAACCAAATATAACCTTCTCTATTATCAAAATGTGGACCCATAAACCATCTCTATATTTGAAATACTTATATGAAGTATATACAATATTGTTAACTTTTCTGGAAGAAAAAATCTATATATTTTTATTTTTAATTACTTATTATTCCTAGAGTTTAAGGACTTAGATAATAGATCGTCTAAAATAGTAACTGGTTTGCTTAGATAGCTATATATTTCACCCGCTCTTGTTAGTTTTTTATCAGTTAAAGACATAAGCTCCGATACCTCTCTATTTGCCATCCACTCACGTAATACTTGCTTATAGATATATAAAAACCCAATGTCTCTAGATAATTTTTTTACACTCACATTATTTTTATTTTTATAAACAACGTCAAAGATTTTTACTAACCTTGGCATCGTTGATATATATTTCATCCTAAAGTCAGATTTACTACCTAATAAATTAATAACCGATGTGCGGTCCCTTTCGTAGATTTCTAGTCTATTGATTATTATATTAAACATAATGTCTTTGGGATTATTTGGTTCCGAGTCTTCTTTCACCAAATGCAGTGTTTCAATATCAACTTCATTAAGATATTGCATTGCAATTGAGTCAACATCAATAAACTCCGCCATAATTACTTCTTTTTTGACCTTTGCTTTTCTTGCAATTTTTTCAATTGTGATTGTGCTATAGCTATTTCTCTTTAAAAAATCTAAAAAAGCTATAATGATCTTCTCTTTATTTGAATTTGCCAATTAATTGACCTCAAAAATGATAAATTACTTTGAGAGGCTTTTACTTCTCTCTGCTGCACTATTAATAGCTAAACCTAATAGTTTTTTTAATTTATCATCTTCCATCAATATTTTCAATGCTGCTTCTGTCGTTCCACCAGGTGAGGTAACATTTTGGCGCTGTTGTGCTGGAGAAATATCTGGGAATTTCTCTGCCAATGCCGCGGATCCGGTGAAGGTTTGTTCAACAAGCAACCTTGCAATCTCTATGTCAAGACCTCCGCTCAGAGCAATTTCTATTAGACATTCTGTCAGTAAATAGTAATAAGCCGGACCACTCCCAGATATAGCTGTTATCAGATGCATATGATCTTCATTTTCTATCCAGCAATACTTTCCAATTGTACCGAAAAGAGACTCAGCTTCTAATCTAGTATGCTGGTCGAGGGCGCTGTCAGAAAATATTGCCGTCATACCTTTTCCGATCGCAGCTGGAGTATTTGGCATTGTCCTAATTAATTTAGGACCTACTCCAATGTAACTCCTTATGTCTTCTATTGGGTAACCTGCAACAATCGATATGATTATTGACTCTAATGTTACCTTCTCCTTAATCGAACTTAGTATACTCTCTAAAACTTGAGGTTTTACGGCAAGAACTATCATTCCTTGGCTTAAATCAATTTTTTCTAGAGAATTCATACTAAGATTATTCTCAGTTATGAATTTATCAGCACTACTAATATTGGGATCAATAATCTGAATCGCATTACTAGATAAACCGCCGTCTAACCAACCACGTACCATAGATTTACCCATCCGACCAAATCCAATAAGTGTTAATTTTTTTATTGTTTGTAAACTCAAGATTCCCCTACAGTTGTAAATATTGAATTTTTTATTGCTTCCTCTGCATTATTTCCCCCCCAAATTACGTATTGGTATGAGGGAAAAAATTTTTCACAAGTATCCAGAATATGCCCTAGTAAAGAATTGAATTGAGCATTAGTCGGTAATAAACCTCCAGATAGTAATAAATTATATCTAAATACTGGCACTAGTTCATCACCCCAAATATCAAAATGACCTAACCAAATTAATTGATTGATTCTTATTGTTAATTTAAATACCTCACCTTGACGATACTCGGGGATCTTTGTTTCAAAAAAAACAATGATGTGGATACCCTCTAATTTGCTATTCCAGTTAAAATTTATGCGAAAATTTGAGCTTTTGCTTGATATCCACAAGTCCAACTCATCTCGAAAGGACCTACTAAATGTATAGCTTTGTAGGTCTATAATTTCTTCAATCACATCAAGAGGATGTTTTTTCTTATTTAAAAATAATAAATTTTCCATTACACAAAAAAGTAAATTTTTACATTTACCATTTTAAGCTAAATGATTAATTTTTTATTTACGCTTGCGAGGGTTATGGTTTTATCTTGATCAATTTCTTAAGTTATCCACTACTTTTGGATTTGCTTTTCTTTGATTTCTTTTCCAGTTGATCCAATCTTTTTTCAAGAGCAGTGGCTCTTTCGCTTTCCTTAATAAGCATTTCTTTTAACAGATCAAATTCATCGCGCTGAACAACTTCAAAATCATTCAGTATTTTCTCAACTTGAGTTTTTACTATTACTTCAATTTCCTTTTTTATCCCACTTGCAGCTCCAGCTGTTTCGGACAGTATCTCTGTTAATTTACTTAATAACTTTGAGCTCGAATCACTCATAGTTTCTCCATTAATTGTTATAAATATTTTATTAGTTAATTATGGTATATTAAAATTGAAAATTAAAGTTAAATATTATTAATGTATGTGATTGGAATGCTTGTACCTCTCATTGACCCCGTGGCTATTCAAATTGGTCCAGTTAATATTCATTGGTATGGCTTGTCTTATGGCATGGGGCTATTGCTCGGCTGGATATATGCATCTTCAAGATTTGTTCGTGATAAATCTGGAGATAAATTTGTTGGCACTGAAACGATCAGCAATCTGCTTCCATGGATTATTTTTGGCATAATACTTGGCGGTCGTATTGGGTATATATTAATTTATGATCTTTCATATTTTTTGAAAAATCTTGATGAAACATATAAAATTTGGAATGGCGGTATGTCTTTTCATGGTGGACTAGTGGGTGTAATTCTATCAATACTATTATTTTCAAAAAGAAATAACCTAAACTTCTTGTCTTTGATGGACCTGTTAGCAATTTCAGCTCCAATAGGAATATTCTTCGGGAGAGTATCAAATTTTATAAATCATGAATTAATTGGTAAACCATCTGATCTTCCATGGTCTGTTATATATCCCACAGGAGAAGCTATTTCTAGGCATCCATCTCAAATATATGAGGCCATACTCGAAGGTTTGATTTTATTTTTAATATTATTATTCGCTTGTAAGAAATATCTAATTCTTAAGACGCCGGGTAAGGCGTCAGCCGTTTTCCTTATTTTTTATGGACTCTTCAGGATAATATGTGAAATATATAGAGTGCCAGATGAACAAATCGGATATATTTTCGATCAGGTTACAACTGGAATGATTATTTCTCTTCCTATGCTTATTCTAGGAATAATATTATTAAAGAGAGAAAATGGAAAAAGAATTTAGAAATCTAGAAGAAAAAATTAAGAAAAAAATCCTTCAAGATGGACCAATGACTGTCGAGGACTATATGTCAATGTGCCTTCAAGATGAAGAAGATGGCTACTATAAATACAAGAAGCCAATTGGAGCTGATGGAGATTTTATTACTGCGCCGGAAGTCAGTCAGATGTTTGGCGAAATGATTGCGCTCTGGCTTATCAGCGCATGGGAAAATATTGGAAAGAAAAAAATTAATTTAATAGAATTAGGTCCAGGAAATGGCTATATGATGGATGATATTCAGAGAGTTTCAAAAAAATTTCCTGATTTTTATAATTCAATGAAAATTTGCTTGTATGAAACAAGTAAGACTCTTGCTAAAGAGCAATCAAGAAATATAGATTGTGATTACAGTAGAATTAACAGCCTCGAAACATTACCTGATGGTATAAACTTCTTCATTGCAAACGAATTTTTCGATGCAATTCCAATAAAACAATTCATACGCAAAGGCAAGAATTGGAAAGAAAGGGCTATTGATATTAATGATATTGGTCAACTTACCTATTCTTTTATTGATAAAAATAGTATGGACCTAGCTGATTTAGACTCAGTTTCTTATTTGTTCAAAAATAATACCATTTATGAAATCTCTCCAAAACAAGATAATATATTGAAAATAATTTTTAAAAATATATCAGAAAATGGCGGCCTCTTAATAATTGATTACGCTAAAATGAATGGCGGCGTAGGTGACACATTGCAAGCTATCTCAGCACATAAGAAAAGATCTATTTTCTATCAACCGGGTGATACTGACTTAACTTGCTTAGTCGATATGAAAAGATACATAGAAATTGGAAGAAATATGAATATAAATTCATTTGGTCCAATTAATCAATGTGAATTCCTGTTAAATCTAGGTATCTATGAGAGATATAAAATCTTAAAATCGCACGCGAGTGATGAAAATAAAAATATACTTGATAGACAGTATCATCATTTGATTGATCCGGATAAAATGGGTGAATTATTTAAGGTCCTGTACTTTTCAAATAATAGATCATCAGTTCCCGAAGGAATGAAATGAAAAAAAACCATATAAAATCAAAAAAAAATTATCTTAGTGGCTGTAGCTATGGTTTCTTTACACGTAATGGAGGCTACTCTAAAGGTATTTATGAGAGTCTAAATTGCAGTAGAAGATCGGACGACTCAAAAATTAATACTCATAAAAATAGAATGAAAGTCATAGAAGAACTCGGTAAAGAAGATGGAAATCTTATCATACCGATACAAAAACACACAAATATATGCGAAATAGTTGATGAGAAACAATACAAAAATATCAAAGCAGATGCAATAGTTACAAAAAGTGAAAAATTAATTCTATGTATTTTAACAGCAGATTGTGTTCCCCTATTACTTCATGAGAAAAATGAAAATATTATCGGCGCAATTCATGCAGGATGGAAAGGGGCAAAAAATAATATTATTGAAAATACAATAATGCAAGTTCAGAAATTAGGAGGAAAAATAGAGAATATATCAATAATAATAGGTCCATGCATACAACAAGACTCATATGAAGTTGGAATTGAATTTTTTAAGAATTTTATTATCGATGATGACAATAATAGAAAATTCTTTATCCAAAAAAATCAAAAATACTATTTTGATTTACCACAATATTGCATAAATAAAATTAAAAATTACGGCGTCACTGAAATTGACAATATCAAAAAATGCACTTACAAAAATAGTGACGAATTTTTTTCTTTCAGAAGATCGCTACATGATAAAGAAATCGATTATGGAAGACAGGCAAATGCAATTACTCTAAAAAAATAAATGTTTTCTATAAAAGGACCTTAATATTTACTTATTATAATAACGTGATATTGTAAGAGCAGATAACTCTACTTTTAGTATGAAAAAACAAGATCAAAACATAAAAATCGTTGCTGGAAACTCAAATTTGAGTCTAGCTAATGATATTGCAAATTATATCAAAATACCCCTAACTAAATGCAACGTTCGAAGGTTTGCTGATATGGAAGTATTCGTCGAAGTTCTTGAGAACGTAAGAGGTGAGGATGTTTTTATAATACAATCAACGTCATATCCTGCTAATGACCACCTAATGGAATTGTTAATACTAATTGATGCCCTAAAAAGGTCTTCAGCAAGGAGAATTACGGCAGTAATACCTTACTATGGATATGCACGTCAAGATAGAAGAACATCAGGTAGAACTCCGATCTCAGCCAAACTAGTTGCAAACCTTATTACAAATGCAGGTGCTGATAGAGTTTTAACTATTGATCTTCATGCAGGTCAAATACAAGGTTTCTTTGATATACCTACAGATAACTTGTCGGCTGCTCCTGTCATTGTTGCAAACATCAAAGACACGCTTGATATCGATAAAATTACAGTTGTCTCTCCAGATGTTGGTGGTGTTGTAAGGGCGCGTCTGATTGCCGAAAGAATAGGTGGTGCGCCATTGGCAATTGTTGATAAAAGAAGAGATAAACCTGGTCAGTCAGAAGTAATGAATATTATAGGGGATGTTAGCGGTAGGTCCTGCATTCTCGTTGATGATATTATAGACTCAGGTGGAACACTATGTAATGCTGCCAGCAAATTATTGGAGTCTGGCGCAAAGGAAGTTAGTGCCTATATTACGCATGGCGTTTTATCAGGTGAAGCAATAGAAAGAATAAATATCTCAGATCTTAAAAATCTTGTTGTAAGCGATACCATATTCAACGAAAGTATCGGTAATGGATCTCAAAAAATCAAAATAATTTCTGTTGCAAAGCTACTAGGTGATGCAATAATGAGAACGTCAAATGAAGAGTCTGTTTCAAGCCTCTTCATTTAATAAATAAAAAATCTTTCTTTTTGTTTAAAAATTATTTATAGATAATAATCATAGACCTTATAACAAACTCATAGATAGATATTTAGATAAAAATGACCGAAATACAAAAAATCGATGTTAAAGTGAGAAATCAGATTGGTACGGGGGGCTCTCGCGCTATCAGAAGAGACGGCAATACTCCAGGTATACTTTATGGTACTGGTATTGATCCAATAAACATTACAATTGAAACAAAAGTACTTGTTAAACACTTCCAAACCGGCAGATTTCTATCAACATTGTATGATCTAAATTTGGATGGAAAGAAAACACGTGTGATACCAAAAGATGTACAACTTCATCCAGTGAAAGATATACCGCTTCATGTTGACTTTCTCTTGCTTTCAAAAGAAGCAAAGGTTGTCGTAGAAGTCCCCGTATCTTTTATAAATGATGATGTTTGCCCGGGAATTAAAAAAGGCGGTGTACTTAATGTTGTTCGATATAATGTTGAATTATCATGCCCAGCCGATGCAATACCCGAAAATATTGTGGTAGATCTATCTGATGCAGACACCGGTGACTCAATTCACATTTCAGCAGTGAGCCTGCCTGAAGATGTCTTACCTACGATCACTGACAGGGATTTTACAATTGCTACAATCGCGGCCCCAGCTGGTATCAGTGAGGAAGCTGAGGAAACAGAGGAAGCAGAAGAGAGTGATGCACAAGAAACCTCTGATAATGAAGATAGCCAAGAGTAAAAATAAATAGTGTAATGCAACTTATAGTTGGCCTCGGAAACCCAGGGAAAAAATATCAAAACACACGCCATAATATCGGATACATGGCAGTCGAAAATATTATTTTGGCACAACAAGATTATAAAATTAAAAAGAAATTTAATTCTATTATTTGTGAAGTGCAAATAGATAAAAACAGAGTAATCCTTGTAAAACCCGAAACATACATGAATAACTCTGGTGAAGCCGTTTCTCAAATTGCAAATTTTTATAAAATAAAATCAAATAATATATTTGTCTTACATGATGAACTTGACATACCATTTGGGAAAATTCGAATTAAAATTGGTGGGGGTAATGCAGGTCACAACGGACTAAAATCAATTACAAATCATATTGACAATAACTACATACGGATCAGGCTTGGTATCGGACATCCAGGAAGAAAAGAGAGGGTTAATGGTCATGTAATGGGTAACTTCACAGGATATGAAAAAAATAATCTTAATCAAATTTTGAATTATTTAACTCATAATATGAATGAAATACTAAATAAGAGAGAGAAATTTGGCATAAATTTTGAGCTTGAAGAAGCCCATTATCAAGAGAATAATCCAATAAGAAAGATTTTAGGTTTATTTAAGTAAGAGCGTATTATGGGTTTTAAATGTGGCATAGTGGGATTACCAAACGTTGGAAAATCAACTTTATTTAATGCGCTCACTCAGACTGCGAATGCTGAAGCTAGCAATTATCCATTTTGTACTATAGAACCTAACATAGGCGAGGTATCGGTTCCTGACGAACGACTTGTAAACTTGAGTAAAATATCAAATTCAATTAATACAATACCAACTAAATTGAATTTTGTAGATATAGCAGGATTAGTTGAGGGCGCATCAAAAGGAGAAGGTCTTGGTAATAAATTTTTATCAAATATAAGGGATACAGACGCAATAGCGCATGTTGTCAGATGCTTCGAAAATGATAATATCACCCATGTAAATAATAAAATAGATCCAATATCAGATATACTATCGATTGAAACCGAATTACTCCTTGCTGATATACAAAACCTTGAAAATCGAAAAAAAGGATTAGAGAGAAAAATTAAGGGAAATGATGAGCTGGCGAAATTAACTAACGAGCTTATTGACAAGGTCATAGTTTTTTTAGACTCTGGCAAACCGGCGAGGGAATTTAATGTAGATGATATTCATCAGAAAACATATAATGAGTTAAATCTTCTCACATCAAAGCCAATCTTCTATATATGTAACGTGGAAGAGTCTGATGCAGCATCAGGAAATACTTTTTCTAAAAAAGTTAATGAATATGCAGCAAAATCAGATTCCCATTGCATAACAATCTCAGCATCAACTGAGTCGGAATTGTCAATTCTTGATGAGTTGGAGAAGGATGAATATCTAAAAAGTATCGGTCTTGATGAGACGGGCCTCAATAAAGTCATTAAAACCGGCTATTACATACTTGACCTTATAACTTATTTTACAAGTGGTCGAAAGGAAACTCGAGCTTGGACAATAAAAAAAAATACATATGCACCAAAAGCTGCATCCGTTATTCATACAGATTTTGAGAGAGGGTTTATAAGGGCAGAAACTACATCATATGAAGATTTTTGTAGCTATAATGGTGAAAATGGAGCAAGGGAGGCTGGTAAAATGAGGTTGGAAGGCAAGGAATATATTGTCCAAGACGGAGATATAATGCACTTCAGGAGCAATAATTAAAGCTCAATCAAGGAGTGGATATTGTCTGCATATTTTGCTATCTTTTTACGGCCTTTCAGATCTGTAAGTTCCAACAGGAAAATAATCGCGGATATGTGCCCTCCCAATCTATCAATTAATTTAATTGCAGCTTCTGTTGTTCCACCTGTTGCCAAAACATCATCAACTAAGACAATTTTTTGTCCACTCTCAATTGAGTCGGTGTGTAATTCTATTTGATCATACCCATACTCAAGTGAATATTTCTCGGTTATTACCTCATACGGTAGTTTATTAATTTTACGAACTGGTATAATTCCCTTACCAGTCTTGTAAGCAATTCCTGAACCTAAAATAAAACCTCTTGCATCAATAGCTGCTATTAAATCAACATCGACGTCTACTTGTTCGCAACACAGATCTATAGCAAGTGAAAAGGCCAGCGGATCTCTCAAGAGGGGGGTTATATCTTGATAAATAATACCCTTTTTAGGATAGTCTTTTATCGCTCGTATTTTTTTTTCAAGAAAATTTATATTATTTTTTAATGTATTAGTAAACATCGGTCTAATGTTCAATTCTGGCCCATATCTTCTTCTTTGAATAATATAGCAAACCAGCAAGGACGAATAAAAATATAGCAACTTTAAAACCCATTCTTTTGCGCATTTCAAGCTTTGGCTCAGCTGCCCACATCATGAAAGCAGACACATCTTCCGCCATTTGCTCAACAGATGCAATGGTTCCATCAGCATATTCTACTGATTCATCATAAAGAGGCTGACCCATGCCTATTTGTTTGCCAGGATAGTATTCATTATAATGCATACCGGATTGCAGATTGAATTCTGTTGGTGGCTCACTATAGCCGTTAAGTAGCGCATAAATGTAATCCACACCCTGCTCTTGGTAACCAGTAAATAGGTCGATAAACCACCAAGGAAACCCTCTGAGTGTACTCCTTGCTTTTGCTAATACACTAAAATCTGGAGGATAGGCGCCACCGTTTGATGCACGGGCTTCATTCTGATTGGCATATGGTGATACAAATATATCACTAGGTTTTCCTGGCCTTTCAAACATCTCACCATATTCATCTGGCCCATCCATTATCATGTCTTCGGACGCAATTACCTTAACTTCTTCTACTGTGAATCCTGGACCGCCTTCCTCGGCCAAATTCCTGTAATAAACATAGTTCATCGAATGGCACGAGGAGCATACTTCCCTGTATACTTGGAAACCTCTTTGTAGTTGCGCATCATCATAATGACCAAATATTCCAGCGAAGGACCAATGGTGCTTTTTCACTCTTTTTTGTTCTCCTGCAGCAAAGACTTCAGCAGTTATGAAGAAAACAAATAGTATTTGAAATACTACGCAGATCGTCAACTTATGAATAGATAATTTAGACATATTCTTTGAGCTAAGCCTCCGCTCTTCTTTCTTTAATGTTTTTGATTTCAATCTTTTCAAGAACAGCCTTTGTTATACTCTCAGGTATTGGCTTTGGCTTTTCAACTAAACCCAAGATTGGTAGCACTAAGAGAAAATGAATAAAGTAGTATGCGGTGCATATTCGTGAAGCTACTAGAAATAGACCTTCTGGGTTCTGTGATCCTAGATATCCAAGAGCAATACAATTAACTAGAAATATCCAATAAAACTGCTTATATAAAGGTCTAAAAGTTGCTGACCTTACTTTCGATGTATCAAGCCAAGGTAATATGAATAAAATTGCAATTGCCCCACCCATAACTAAAACACCACCTAGCTTG
>MDTD01079984.1_pt1 | contig 19137 bp, 22 predicted proteins | sample 811221 | NCBI WGS metagenome assembly MDTD01 (sample SAMN05326646, study PRJNA326480) | marine metagenome | isolation source: seawater | place: Pacific Ocean: South West | collected 2011 | reverse complement strand
GACGGAATTTTCGATATAAGAGATTGTGAATTTATTCCAAAGCCTTCCAAAGAGCCTTACAAAAAATTAGTAGAAAATTACAAAATTGAGCCACAATATTGTATATTCTTTGAAGATATTGCAAGAAATTTAAAACCGGCATACGAATTAGGTATGAAAACTGTTTGGATTAAAAATGATGAACCGTGGGCAGCCAAATATTCTGACTCGGATTTTATCAATTATAGGACTGATAACTTGGCAAAATTTTTGAAGGAGGTTAATGAATTACGATAAATTAGAAAAAATAATAAATCAAAGTTTTGAAAAAAAAGAAAAAGTGGGTCCAAAATCAGATAAAATATTGATTAAAGCCATTAATGAAACTATTAATTTAGTTGATAGCGGAAAAATTAGAGTAGCAAATAAACAAAATGGCAATTGGATTGTAAATCAGTGGATCAAAAAAGCTATTTTGTTAAGCTTCAAAATTAATAAGATGGAAATGATGAAAGGCCCCTACACCACTTGGTATGACAAAGTGCCTGGTAAAACGGTGAAGTGGAAAGAGAAAGATTGGAAAAAAGCAGGATATCGTCACGTTCCTAATGGAGTTGTAAGAAGAGGAGCGTACATTGCTAGAAATGTGGTTTTAATGCCTAGTTTTGTAAACCTTGGAGCATATGTTGATGAAGGGACAATGATTGATACGTGGGCCTCTGTTGGTTCATGTGCTCAGGTTGGAAAAAACTGCCATATTTCTGGGGGTGCAGGTATCGGAGGTGTGCTTGAACCGCTTCAAGCTGGTCCCGTTATTATAGAAGATAATTGTTTTATCGGCGCTCGTTCTGAAATCGCTGAGGGAGTTTTAGTTGAAGAAGGTGCTGTATTATCTATGGGAGTTTATATTGGCGCATCAACAAAAATAGTGGATAGAAAATCTGGAGAAATATATTATGGTAAAGTTCCTGCTTATTCAGTTGTAGTTCCTGGTAGCTTACCTAATAACACAAACCCAAATGGACCCTCTTTATATTGTGCAGTTATAGTTAAAAAGGTAGACGAAAAAACTAGAAGCAAAACCTCAATAAACGATTTGTTAAGAGACTAATGGCTATACTAAACGAATTACAGTTATCAAAAGATTTAATTAGATTTCCAAGTGTCACGCCAAGAGATGCAGGTGCAATTAGTTTTTTAAGTAAGAAACTAAAAAAATTAGGTTTTAATTGTAAAATACTAAATTTCAAAGATAAAAGGAGTAAACCTATAAAAAATCTTTATGCAAGAATTGGCAAAAATGGACCAAACCTTTGCTATGCTGGCCACACCGACGTGGTTCCTCCTGGTAATTTAAAGGACTGGACTATTAACCCCTTTAAACCAACTGTAAAAAAAAATTATCTAATTGGAAGAGGTGCTAATGATATGAAAAGTTCAATTGCATGCTTCGTTGCTGCGACAAGCAAATTTTTACATAAGAATCGTAAATTTAAAGGGTCAATCAGTTTTTTAATTACTGGTGATGAAGAAGGTTATGCAATAAATGGTACAAAAAAAGTAGTTGACTATCTAAGAAAGAAAAAAGAAAAAATTGATTTTTGTATTGTTGGTGAGCCAACTAACCCCAATAAGCTTGGAGAAATGATTAAAATAGGAAGAAGAGGCAGTCTCTCAGGTAAAATTGAGATCACTGGCACTCAAGGACACATTGCTTATCCTCATCTTTCAAATAATCCAATAAATACCTTAATAACTATTTGTAAGAAGCTAAAGGAAAATAAATTTGATAAAGGTAATAAAAATTTTCAACAGTCTAATTTAGAATTTACGTCAATAAATGTTGATAATAAAGCTCATAACGTCATTCCATCTAGAGCTAAAGCCCAATTCAATATTAGATACAATAATTTGCATACATCTTCTTCTTTGAAGAAAAAAATTAGTTTAATTGTAAAAAAGATAAGTAAAAAAAATAAATGTAATTACAAAATTGACTATATGGTAAATGGTGATGCTTTTTTGACAAAACCAAATAAAACTATATTTATGGCAAAAAGAATTATTAAAAAGATAACAAGGATAAATCCAAAATTATCTACAACTGGAGGAACTTCTGACGCAAGATTTATTAGAAAAATTTCTCCTTGTTTTGAGTTTGGGCTAGTAAATAAAACAATGCATAGGGTTGATGAGTGTGTTTCTTTATCTGATCTTAAAAAACTTACAAAAATATATAATGAATTTTTAGTAGAGTATTTTAGGTGAAAATTTATAAAATAAAAAAATCGAAAATTGACAAAAATGGTTTGTACGCAAACAAAGATATAAAAAAAGGTACTAAGATTATAGAATATAAAGGAAAAATTATTACAGTAAAACAAAGTGAAAATAGTCCAAAGTTTGATAATGAAAAAGCCATTTACCTTTTCAATTTAAATAAAAAGTATGATCTTGATGGAGATTTCAAATCTAATATTGCTAGGTTGATCAATCACTCTTGTGATCCTAATTGTGAAGTTTGTGGAAAAGGGCTAAAAGTTTGGGTTTATGCTATTAAAGATATAAAAAAAGGTGACGAGTTATCTTATGATTACGGTTTTGGTTATGATAAAGACTACAAACAATTTCCTTGTAAATGCGGCTCAAAAAAATGTGTTGGTTACATTGTGAGAGAAGGCTCAAGATGGAGAATTAAAAGAGAAAAAAGTAAATAGTTTAGATTTTACTAACTATAAAAGCTTTACTTCCGTATCCATAATCAAAAGCATGTCTGAACTTAATGTTTGGATTTTCTTTTTTAAACTCTTCAAATGCAGCATATTCACCTTTTGACTCGTCTCCTTTATAAAATATAAAATCATCAAATATAATTATCGTACCAATTTGAAGTGTATTTTTTACAAAGTTTAAAGCTAATAAAGCAGAATCTTTCAGGTCACAGTCAATCATTACAACCCTTGCTTTTTCTATTTCATAATCATGGGGTTTTTTTTTAAGAGTTTCATCAAAAAAACCTTTTACAATTCTATATTTTTGATTTTCTGAGTTTTTTTTTATATTTTTTAAAATTTTTTTTTCATCTACTGAAAAAACTTCATCATTAAATCTTGGGTGTTTATCTGATTTAGATACATCACCAAAACCTTGAAAAGAGTCAAAACCAACAAAATTACACTCATTAGTTCCTAAAAGTTTATTGAGTTTTTTGTTAACTTTCATTGCAAAATTAAAAGAGCTTCCTGTGAAAACACCAAATTCAATGTAGGACCCATTGGTTTTATCGTGAGCTGTAATATACATTGATTTTTTTATTGCTGAATATTTACTAAGAGTAAATTCAAGATATGGTGGTATATTTGCAACGAATGAGGTTGCAAAATTCTGGATAAATAAAAATTTTTTTAATAATTTGAGTAATGACATTTATTAAAGAATACAATTGTATTTCTTGATAATTAATTTTATATCAAATTAATAACTGTTTAAAAAAGCTTTTTGGTGAAAAAATGACTTATTATAATAAAATTATTTCAAGTTTTTTAATTATATTTGCAATCCTCTCCTTTTTTATTGGTTTTTTAATGGATGAGGTATCGATGGGTGCTGGTGGATTTAACGGTGATTTTAAATTTGTTAAAAACAGCATTCAAATATTTGACCAAAATTCAATTATGAAGGCAATTCTATTGTTTGGTGAAACAAGCAACCGTACTCCTTTGATATATATATTACATAAAATATTTAATCCTTATTTTACTGATGAAAGTAATTTTAGAGTCGTTGTTTTAGTAATTTCTTCAATTATTCCTTTACTATTCTTTTTTTGTTTAAAAGAGAAGTTTAAACAGGCTGATAATTGGATGTTAATGTTGCTTTCATCTATTCTTTTTTTCAATCCCTTTTTTAGAACTAGTTCATTTTGGGGACTTGAGGAAAATTATGCGATAATTTGTGCTCTCACGTCAATATACTTTCTACTAAAAATATCAAATTTAAAAAATCCAAAAAGTTTTAAATTATATTTAAATTTATTATTATTAACTTTATTTAGTTCTTTGTGTATTTATTTTGATCAAAAATTTTTAATAGTCCCTTTAATTTGTTTTATTCAAATAATCTTTGGAAAATATTTATTACGATTTAAAATATTTACTACCATTTCATACTTAATATTTTCTATACCTTTTTTATTTTTGATAAAAATATGGGGTGGTATTTTTCCATCAAATATTTATAGTTTAGGTAATGAATTTTATATTCACCATTTCGGTTTTGCTTTAACAATTATTGCTTTTATTTTTTTTCCTTTTTTATTTTTAAAAGAGAAAAAGTTTGAAAATTACCTTAAAATTTTTTTTACTAACAAAAAAATAATCATTTCTTTATTCATAATAATTTTTTATCTTATTTTTGTAATATTCTTTCATAATAATGATTATTTGAATGATAGAAACGATGGTGGCGGTATTATTAAAAAATTATCTTTTATTTTTTTTAATGATCTTATTTTAAGAGAGTTTTTTGTTTTATTTTGCTTTTTTATTTCTTGGTTTTTTATAATTTTTTTTCTTGAAAATAATTACATCAATATATTATTAACCTCTTACTTTCTAATTCTCGCAGTAATAACTAAACCTTTTTATCAAGAATATTTTGACCCGATAATATTTATTTTGGTTTTTTTTATATATAAATTTAGTTTCAGTCTAAATTTCAAAAAAATTTACTTTTTATATATTTATTTTTTAACATTTTTAATTGGGACAAATATTTATTATAATTAATTTTAATCTAAATACTTTAGTCTAATATAAAACAGTTTTACAAATGTTTTAATAGAGTCTTGAATGATATTTACCTTACTGTGATCTACGTGTTTCCACTCTACAGGAAGTTCTTTAATTTTAATATCTTTTTTTTTTAACAATAATACTATTTCAATATCATGCTCGTAACCTAAAAATTTAATTTTGGAAAATAAATTCTTTGCAATTTTTCTTTCATACAATTTGTATCCACATTGAGTATCACTAATTTTTATTCCTAAAAAAAAAGAAATTAAAACCCTCATAAATGTACCTACAATTTTTCGATAAAATTTTGATTTTACTAATGATTTGCTATGTGACCTTGATCCAAAATAGACTTTAATTGATCTCTCAATATATTTTTTTTTCAACCAATTATCTAATTCAAACAATGATACAGAGAAATCGATATCAGAAGTAAGTATCCAATCACAAGATGAAATTCGGACACCTTTTTTTAAAGCTCCTCCTTTACCAATATTTTTTGATAATTTAATAAGTTTAAAATTTACTTTAGCAAAACTACGATTTTTACCTATAAATTCTTTAATTAATTTAAGAGAATTATCATTACTTCCATCATCAACAAAAATAAACTCCTTAAATTTAATTTTATTTCTTTTGATAAATTCAATTATTTTTTTGAAAGTTTGTTTTAATCTAATCTCCTCGTTATAAAGTGGTAAAATTATTGATAAAGATTTTATCATAAGAATTTACTATTATTTTAATTCAATTTTAGTGTATATTTTAATCTAATAACTAATCTTAAATATGATTAATTTTATACTACAATATCCATTATTTTATAGATTGTATCAAAAAACGATACGAAAAAATAATCATGAATATGATTTATTCAAATTTATATTTTCTGAGATAAGTAAAAATAAGAAGATTAAAATGCTAGATTTATGTTGTGGAGATAGTTTTGTCTTAAAATATGTTGGTGATTATATTGACGAGTATGTCGGAGTCGACAATAACGAAAAATATTTAAAGAGTTTGAGAAAAGATTGGCCTAAATTTTCTTTTTTAAAAGCAGATATTTCAAATCTTGATAATTTAATAGAAATTAAAAACTTTTATCCAAATCTAATTTTTATGAACGGTGCAATACATCATTTGGACGATGAAATGGTGAGATCTATAAACTCCTTTGTTTCGAAATTTCAAAATTCAATTTTTTTATCCGTGGATCCAATTAAATATCAAAATAAATTTTTAAATAGATTGATGATTTTTTTTGATAGGGGAAAATTTATAAGAAAAAAAGAAGAATATAATACTTTAATGTCAAACTACGAACAATTTATTACCGATGATTTTTATCAAATGAGTTTTCAAAATGTATTTCATTTTAGAAATATAAATATTTTAAAATTGTATGATTCTTGGAAAGAAAAAATTAATTAATTTCTCCTTACATTTTTAATTTCAGTCTAATATTTAACATCTAACAAATACAAGCCACAAGCAGGTGCAGGAGGAGCGCATAAAGTTCTTTTTTTTAACTTTAATACTTGAATAAATTTTTTTAAACTCCACCTTTTTTTTGCTAAATATTCCAAACACCCTACCATGGATCTTACTTGGTTTTGTAAAAAGGACTTTGATTTAAATATAATTATTATTGTTTCTTTTTTTTTTTTCACAATAACATTATTCATATCTTTTAAAGCAGATTTTGCTGAGCAAGAAGAAGATCTATAAGTTGAGAAATCATGTCGACCTATCAATACTTTAGCCCCTCTTTTCATTAAATTTATATCGAGTTTTTTTTTTACATGCCATGCCCTATTATTTTCAAGTGAAAGACTACCTACTCTATTAATTATTATATATTTATAAATTCTTTCTTTTGCTAAATGCCTTGAATGAAATTTTAGATCTTTCTTTTTTATAGATATAACCGAAATTAATTTTTTACTTAAAAAAAAATTAATTGAATTTAAAAATTTATTAAGATCATTAATTTTTTTATCTATTGTAAAGTGTGCATGTTGTCCTTTTGCGTGAACCCCTTTGTCAGTTCTTCCAGCGCCAATAATTTTTACTTTTTTTTTAAGAATCTTTTTAAAAACTTTTTCAATTTCTCTCTGAATTGTTTTACCTTTTTTCTGATATTGCCATCCTACAAAATTTGTCCCATCGTATTCCACTTTCATTAAATAATTATGCATTTTAATTTAGTTTATTTCCAATTTTAATTTTTACTCCTCTGAGAAATTCACTTATAGCCATTTTTTTTTTACCCTCTTTTTTCAATTCAATTATTTTGATCGCATTATTTCCACATGCAATAACAAGCTCATTAGACAAAATCTCACCAGGAGCACCTTTAATTTCAACCTCCACTGCCTTTAAAACCTTGATTCTTGATCCCTCCATATCAAACCAGGATCCTGGGATTGGATAAAAAGCTCTAATTTTTGCAAGAATTATTTTTGCGCTCTCGTTCCAGTTTATCTTTGTTTCACTTTTTTCAATTTTTCTAGCATATGTGGCGTCCTTATCACTTTGGGGTACAAAATTTTCCTCATTATTTTCAATTAATTTTAATGCCTCCAAAATCTTACCGGCACTTAGAATTGATAATTTATTATATAGATTTTCAAAATTAGTATCGGAATTTATTTTAATTTTTGATTGCATCATTATTGGACCAGCATCTACCTTTGGTATAATTTTCATAATAGAAATTCCGGTTTCTTTATCTAAATTTATTAAAGATCTCTGTATAGGCGCGGCTCCTCTCCATTTTGGCAAAAGTGATGCATGTATATTAATAAATTTAATGCGATTTTTTTCTATTATCTCCTTTGGGATAATTTTTCCGTAAGCCACTACAATCACAATATCTGGTTTTAGACTCTCTAAATTATTAAGTTCTTTATTATTTAATTCTTTGGGGCATCTAAATTGAAGATTATTCTTTTCACAATAAATCTGAACAGGTGAAGAATTTATTTTTAACCCCCTGTCCTTTTTTTTTGCTGGCTGAGTATAGACACATAAAATTTTGTGTTCTGAGCCATTTATTGATTTTAATATTGGTACGGCAAAATCTGGCGTTCCCATAAAAATTATTTTTAATGGCATTTTTAGATAACTATTTGATTCATCCCTTTTTTATGTTTGATTAATTTTTTAATAATCATATCTTTTTTCAGTTTTGATAAGTAATCGATAAAGAGGACACCATTCATATGATCAATCTCATGTTGTATACATGTAGCTAGTAGTCCCTCAGCTTTAAGTTCTTTTTTCTTACCATGATAATTAATATAATTTATATGACACTCTGATGGTCTTTCAATTTCAGCGAAGTGTCCAGGTAAAGATAAACAACCCTCCTCATAAATTGATGTATTTTTTGATTTAAACGTAATCTCTGGATTAACCAAAAATAATGGGGCTTTTTTTTCATTTTCTTTCGATAAGTCAATAACTATTAACCTTTTTAAAATACCAATTTGAACAGCTGCTAAACCAATACCTGGAGCTGAATACATTGTTTCCAACATATCATCCATCAATTTTCTTACTTCATCATTAACTGCTTCAAGTGACTTGCTTTTTTTACGCAAAATAGGATCTGGCTCAATTACAATTTTTTTCTTTGGCATTACTAATTATATTATAATTAAGCTCTTAGAGGTAGAGCGGATATTAATACTTTATTTCTTATATTTATTAAATTCATGTCGTTAAGTAGACTTGTAATAAAATAGATTGTCTCAGGATCTAGCTGATAAGGCTCGTCTTCACCAATGATTTCAACAATTTTTAATGCTAAAAAAGCATTTTGCTCTTTTTTAATAAGTTGAATTAGATTTTTAGGAACTTCATATTTTTTTGATATTTCTTTATAGTTAAAATTAGCTGGTATTTTAAAACCATCCTTAACCAGACTTTCAATCAAAGCAACATCTTTGGCAGAGAAAAAGTATTTCTTATTTTTTATAATTTTTTTTAAAATTTTATCTACTTCTTTTTGAACTTTTTTTGGATTTTCATTTTCTAAATAAAATTTTAAAACTTTTGATTGATGTAAAATTTTGTCATTATATTTGACTTTACCTAGTTGTATTTCAGCTCTTGTAAGAATTTTATTTTCAGCGATTTCTTTATAATTTTCAGGAATGCTCTCTAAACCTATTTCACTTAGTTTCTCACTTAAAAAATCAATATAGATACTTTGTAAATTTGCTTTTTTAAATAATTCATCTAATAAGAAAAGATACTCAACTTTAGAAGTATCATTTTCTGCTAATAGATATTTTTGATACATAAGTGCACGGGCGTCACTATCATCTAAAGATTGATAAACATTTTTTGCATTTAAAAGAGTGTTAAGATTGAAAGGAATTTGTTTATAAAAATTGAAAATAATTTTTTTATCTATTCTTTCTTCGCTAGCAGCTATTTCAAGGTTTTTTAATTTCTCCTTATTATTGACATCAAGCTTTATCAAATTCGATGAGTTTAAATATTTCCATATTTCGTCTTTAGTTTGTGGTGAAGGCTCATAATTGAAATCTTTAATAGTTATGCTTGAAAAATAAAAGTAAAGTAAATTTTTTTCATTAATCTTTTGAGAAGTTTTACTTGTAATTCCCAAGAGAAAATCAATTTTATCATCAAAAAATTTGTCTGATAAGTTTTGTTCTCTTAAAAGATCCAGAAGAAGTCTTGCTTCACTTTTTTTGTCATTAAACACTAGACAATAAATTTTAAATTTTTCTAAATATGAGTCTTTTATTTGACTATCAATAAAATCAATTTTTTCACATCCTTTTTTTATATCAGCTTTTGAAATATTGTGATCTACTAAATATTGAATTGCTTTTTTTTTACCATCGAAATCTTTATTTTGTTTTAAAAAATTTTCGATAAGGTCGGTTCTTTCATTCTTAATTATCCAATCTATCTTTAGTTCTACAAAATCTTTTTCTGACATTCCTTTAGGTGGATAAGAAATCGAAAGCAGTATATTTTCCAGAATTTCATTAGATGTCTTTGATAAATTGATTTTTTTTATTCTATTAAGACTTGCCTTTACATCCTCTGACTCTGTCTTGGACCACATGTTCAAATTAAAATCAAATTCTGATGGATCATAAACGCCGAAAACTTTAATTTCGTCAAGCTTATTTATTTCTCCCTCTTGAATTGAAATATTTGAGTTTGTTGAAACTGTTTTTGGAGACTTTGGTATATCTTGAGTTTTTGATTGATTTGATTGATCTATCTCTAAATTTTCCTTTTTTTTATCATTTTTCCAAATATCTATTTTTTCCTCCGTAAAAGATGGAGTGGAAAATAAAAAAATAAGAAATATTGCAAATGTCTTTTTAAAGTTTTTTAATATCATTTGTGATGTCGATCTCATATTTTTTTTCAGGGCTTGGAAAGTTAATTTTCTCGATTAAAAAAATTACTAGCACAAAAAAAATAATCACAAAAAACAACTTTATAATTGTTTTTATTATAGAACTGCCAATACTAGGTTGTCTATTGTATTTAAGTTGCATAGTTTAAGAATTTATTTAAACTCAATAAATAAGACATATTTATGGAAAATCAAATTTAAAATTGGAAGCTAAATTGAATAAAAACCTTGTTTTAACTGGAATGATGGGTGTTGGTAAATCAACAGTAGGCAGAAATTTAGCCAAAAAACTTAAGTACGATTTTGTAGATATAGATGAAGTTATTGAAACTAACGAAAAAGCATCAATTAACAGTATTTTTAAATTAAAAGGTGAGTCTTACTTTAGGAGAATTGAGACTAAAATAACTTTAGAAAAATTAAATAAAAGCAAAGTCGTAGTGTCATTGGGTGGCGGGGCTTTTTTAAATAAATTAATTAGAGATAAAGTTAAGTCATCTTGTATAAGCTTTTGGTTAGATGTTAGTTTAAATAAATTAATTAAGAGATTAAATACGACAAAAAAAAGACCGCTTTTATTGAAGAATTTAAATCAAACTATCAATAAAATTTACTTAAAAAGAAAGAAAACTTATAATGAAGCTGATTATAAAATTAGTTGTGGTTCATTAAGAACTAATGAAATTGTAAAAAAAATTTGTGATATTTATGAAAACTCATGAGCTTAAATTCAGAGGTGATGGTAATTCGTACTCCGTAATAATCGGAAAAAATGTTTTAAATTTATTACCCAAAAAACTTAAAATAATATGTCCTAAAACACAAAAAATTGCTTTATTTTTAGATGGTAAAGTTCCAATAAAATTTAAGAAATCTTTAGCTAATTTATTGAGAAAATATCAATTACATATTTTTGAATTTAGTTCTTCGGAAAAAAATAAATCACTTAAAAGTGTAAATAAATATCTAGAAAAATTATTATTAAAAAATTTTAATAGGTCAGATTTAATAATAAGTGTTGGTGGAGGAATATCAGGAGATGTTGTTGGTTTTATTGCGAGTATATTTAAAAGAGGTATAAACTTTATAAATATACCCACAACTTTATTAGCTCAAGTTGATGCTGCTATAGGAGGAAAAACAGCGGTCAATTCTAATCAAGGAAAAAATTTAATTGGTTCATTCCATCAACCAAAATTAGTTTTAACTGATACATCATTTTTAAATTCTTTACCTAAAAAAGAAATAGTATGTGGTTATGCTGAAATTTTAAAACATTCTATTATTAAAGACAAAAAATTTTTTAATTGGTTGAAGAAAAATACAAAATTAATTTTAGAGAAAGACCCAAAGACTTTAGCCTATGCAATTAGAAAAAGTTGTGAAATAAAAATGTTTTTTGTCAACAAAGATGTAAAAGAAAAAAATTTAAGAATGATTTTAAATTTTGGACATACATTTGCACATGCTATTGAAATAAAAAATAATTATTCCAAAAATACTACTCATGGTGAAGCAGTATTATCAGGTATGGTACTAGCCACTAAACTTTCTGTTGTAAAAAAATTTTGTAAAACCACTCATTTAGATGAAATTTTGAAGATATATAAAAAAAATAACCTTTCATATACATATAAAAAATTTATGAGTAAAAAATTATTAGACGGTCTTTTGCCGTTTTTAAAAAATGACAAAAAAAATAATGATGAAAAAATAAATTTTATTTTATTAAACAAAATTGGCAAAACCTCTTTACCTGATAAATTTAAAATTTCAATTAAGGAGTTAAAGAATTATACTGATAAAATTACTCAAGACTAATTTCGAGAGCATGTATTTTTGATTTTAAATCATCTTTCAAAATACTCATTATCATTTTATGCGCTTGAATTCTTGAAATGGTTTTGAGAGAAGTTGATTTAATTTTTAAATGTAGATGTAATTTTTCAGGGTTAAAAAATTTATGTCGTTTGTGCATTTCAGAATTATCAACAATTTCAAATTTCTCAAATTTTATTTGCTTGCTTAATTTATTCTCAATTTCTTTAAAATAAGATTTCATTATTTAAATTTTACTATATAGAATCGATTTATGAAAATTATATGTGATTGGAAAAACTGTACACAACCTGGTGTTTATAAGGCACCTGTTGAAAGGGACAATAGTAAAAAATACAGGCTATTGTGTCTTAACCACATAAAAATATTTAATAAAAACTGGAACTATTTCAATAATATGAATGATCAAGAAATAGAATACTTTATAAAATCTGACCTGACGTGGCATAAAGCGACAAAAAAATTTGGTTCTTCAGAAAATTTTTTCAATATTCTTTGGAACAATGCGTTAGAGGATAAATTAAATATATTTAAAACATCAAATTTTAAAGATTTTAAAAAAACAAAACTTTCCCAAACTGATAAAGATGCTTTGCAAGTTATGGAACTCAATGTAGAGGTAAAATGGGAAGAAATTCACTCAAAATTTAAAGAGCTTGTAAAAAAATATCATCCTGATAAAAACCGAGGTAGTAAAAAATTTGAAGATAAACTAAAAAAAATTACTTTAGCATATAGTCAATTAAAGAAAACTTTAGGAAAAAAATGAGTTCAGAACAATTTTTGCAAAAACCAGATATCAAATTATCTGTAAAACAAACTTTCGGCTTTGACAGTGATTTAAAAGTAGGAGCATTTTCTAAAAAAAATGAGTTTGTTCCCAAAATTGACGCAGATTATAAATTTGATAAAGATACCACTTTGGCAGTTTTAGCTGGATTTGCGTTCAATAAAAGAGTCTTAATACAAGGATATCATGGTACTGGAAAATCAACGCACATTGAACAGGTAGCGGCAAGATTAAACTGGCCATGCATTAGAGTAAACTTAGATAGTCATATAAGTAGAATAGACCTAATCGGTAAAGATGCCATTGTTCTAAAAGATGGAAAACAAGTAACTGAATTTAAAGAAGGAATTCTTCCTTGGTCAATTCAAAACCCTGTTGCTTTAGTTTTTGATGAATATGATGCTGGAAGGCCAGATGTGATGTTTGTCATACAAAGAATTTTGGAAAGTGAGGGGAATTTTACTTTGTTAGATAAAAATAAAGTTTTAGAGCAACATGATTTTTTTAGAATTTTTGCAACAACTAATACTGTAGGTCTGGGAGATACAACTGGTCTTTATCATGGAACTCAACAAATCAATCAGGGTCAAATGGATAGATGGAATATTGTTTCAACTTTGAATTATCTTCCATTTGATAAAGAATTGGAAATAATTTTAGCGAAAAATAAAAGTTTTAATAATAAAGATGGAAAAGAATTGCTTTCTAACATGGTAAAAGTTGCAGATTTAAGCAGAAAAGGATTTATAAACGGTGATATATCAACTGTAATGAGTCCAAGAACTGTTATTCATTGGGCTGAAAATGTAGAAATTTTTAAAGATAAAGGTTACGCGTTTAGAGTTACATTTTTAAATAAATGTGATGATTTAGAAAAAAAAATTATTTCTGAATATTATCAAAGATGCTTTGGTGAAGATTTGCCTGAATCTTCAATAAACGTCACAATTTAAAGTGAATACAAAAAAGGAAAAGTTGGAAGACTTTAAAACTGCAATAAGCTCAACTGTTAGATCTTTATCTAATTCTCAAAAAATTCAAGTCACTTTTGGAAATCAATCATCCATTTCAAAAAAAAATTCGATTAAATTACCTGATTTAAGCCGTACGAATGATAAATTTAATTATGAGGAGATAAGAGCAATAGCAGATTCAAAATCTTTAAAATTTAGATTTTCAAATAAACAAACTTTAAAAAAGTATGAGCCAGATGGAAATATATCAAAAAAACTCTATAATATTTCTGAGAAAATTAGATGTGAGAAAATCGGTGTAACTTATTTTAAAGGTGTAAAAAATAACATTGAAAAATTTTATCAAAAAAGGGTCTCTGATTTAAATTTAAAAAGTAGTGAAGATAAAATTATCGAATCTTTTGAAAATTTTTTGAGAGTGAAGTTTTTAGATTTTAAAAATGAAGATCAAACCGATAAAAAATTTAAATCTTATAAAAAAGATATTAACCAACAATTTAAAAATAAAATAACTGAACTTAAAGATCTTACATTAGATCAAGAAAAATTTAATTATTTAATTTCTAAACTTATATCTGATATGAGCTTAGATGAAAATATTGAAGAAGAAGAAAAGCGTGAGGAAGAAAATAATAACGATGAAAAACAATCAAAGCAGCAGAATCAAGAACAAAAAGCTAAAGATAAAGAACAAGAACATGAAGAAATGTCAATCGATACAGGAGTTCCTGACTTAGAAAATGAGGCTAAAGAGACAGATAAATATGAGGAGGAACTAGAAATCGAAGACAGCTCAAGACCAGACCTTAAAAAAAGAGGTGGTACTAATTTTGGTGATCTAAAATATAAAACTTATACAGAAGAGTACGATGAAACAATAAAAGCGGAGGATCTTGAAAGTTCAGAGGAATTAACCAGACTTAGAAAAAACCTAGATCAGCAATTATTGCAGCTTAAAAATTTTATATCAAAATTAGCAAATAAATTACAAAGGAAACTTTTAGCTAAGCAAAATAGGTCTTGGAACTTTGATTTGGAGGAGGGGTTATTAGATACTTCAAAATTAACAAGAATTATCATGGATCCTTTTAATTCCTTATCATTTAAAAAAGAAAAAGATATGGAATTTAAAGATACTCTTGTAACGATACTTATAGATAATTCAGGATCAATGAGAGGAAAACCAATTTCTGTTGCAGCTATTTGTGCTGATATCCTTGCCCGAACATTAGAGAGATGTATGGTAAAAGTAGAAATATTAGGTTTTACAACAAAACATTGGAAAGGTGGATCTTCTCGTGAAAAATGGATGAAAAACGATAAACCAAATTTACCAGGAAGGTTAAATGATCTTAGACATATTATATACAAATCTGCTGATACTCAGTGGAGACAATCTAAAAATAATATGGGTCTGATGTTGAAAGAAGGACTATTAAAGGAAAATATTGATGGGGAAGCTCTTAAATGGGCCTTTAATAAAATGATGAAAAGAAAAGAAGATAGAAAAATTTTGATGGTTATCTCAGATGGTGCTCCAGTAGACGACTCTACTCTATCAACTAATACAAGTGATTACTTAGAGAACAATTTAAAAAGGACGGTTAAATGGATTGAGAGTAAGTCTAACATAGAATTATTGGCTATTGGTATTGGCCACGATGTAACTAGATATTATAATAGAGCTGTAAAAATTACAGATGTTCAAGATTTAGGTGACGTAATGATAAACCAGTTGACTGATTTATTTGTTGAGAAAAACAAGAAAACTTTACATTAAAGTTTGACTTTAAAAGCTGAACCGCTTGAATAATCTTTAATTTTATTAATCAAAAGTCTAAAAGGAATTAACATTATTAAAGTAATAAAAATTTTTACTAAAAGATCACCGACTGCTAATGTGAACCAAGGAACTCCAGTTGCATAAAAGGCTATTGAGAAAAACAAAAAAGTGTCCGCTATTGAACCGATTGTAGATGAAGTTAACGGGGCGATGTACCAACTTTTTTTTCTTAGTTTATCAAAAACTTGAACATCTAAGTTTTGAGCAATAAAAAAAGCAACTCCTGACCCAATAGCAATTCGAATTGAAATTATGTCAGAGAAATTTGTAGATACAAAAAGAGTTAACAGTATTCCAATTATAAAACCAGTCAAAACAACTTTTCTAGCAACAGTTTTTCCATATGCGCGATTTGCTAAATCAGTGATTAAAAAGGTAATTGGATAACTAAATGCACCATATGTTAAAACTTCATCTAAACCAAAATATTTTATTGGAAATTGAACTAAATAATTAGAAACTACTACAATAATACCCATCAAGATTGACAGCTTGTAATATAAATTCATTTTATGATTTAGCGGATATAGAGGCTTTAATTTTTTTAACTTTTTTTGATAAATTTGTTTTTTTTGCTGAAATTAAAAATTTATCAAGACCACCCTTGAAATCTACAGTTCTCAAAGCAGCATTAGCTACATTTAATTTAATATCTTTTTTTAAAATATCGCTTCTAAAGGTAACTTTTTTTAGATTTGGCAAAAATCTTCTTTTAGTTTTATTTTTAGCATGACTTACGTTGTGCCCTTTTAAAGGTGATTTTCCAGTTAATTCACATCTTTTTGACATAATAAATTCCTAGGGTCTTATAATTATAGCATTAAGATCGGTCAAGTATTAATTCCAACTGCCTCGCTGATGTTTTTAATGCTTTCTTTTTTTAAAATAGAAATTAACTCTTTTTTCATGTCTTTAACTACTCCCGGACCTTTATAAACCATTCCTGTATATAATTGAATGGCATTAGCCCCTGCACAAATTTTTTCAAATGCCGTTTGACCAGAGTCCACTCCTCCCACACCAATAATTTGAATTTTGCCTTTAGTTTCCCTATGAAATTTTTTAATCAAACTGGTAGATATATCTTTGAGAGGTTGACCTGAGAGACCGCCTTTCTCATTTTTTTGTGAGTCCACCAAATTTTTACGATTATTATCTGTGGTATTAGAAACTATAATGCCTTCAATATTATATCTTAAAATTAATTCAATGATTTTACTGATTTCATTATCATTTATATCGGGTGAAAGTTTTACAGCTAATGGTTTTAAAATATTTTGTTTTTTTTTAACTGCATTTATTCCAGAAAGTAATTTATCGAGTTCTTCTTGGTCATGAAAATCTCTCAAACCTTCAGTATTAGGGGAGGATATATTAATTGTTAAGTAGCCTGCATTTTGTGAAAGTCTTTTTAAACATAAATAATAATCCTCCTCTTTATTTTTAGTATCTTTGTTTGGTCCAATATTAATTCCTAAAAATCCAGTAGGTGGATCATCTAATATTCTTTGTGAAACAACTTCAGATCCATGATTATTAAAACCCAGCCGATTTATAAGAGCTTTATCTTTCTCCAATCTAAAAACTCTTGGTTTTGGATTTCCAAGTTGTCTTTTAGGAGTGACAGTTCCAACCTCAACAAAACCGTATCCAAGTTTAAATAAAGAATTGTAAACTTCTGCACTTTTATCAAACCCAGCCGCAAGACCTATTGGGTTAGGGATTTCCTCATTTAATAAATTCATTTGTAATATTTCTTCACCCTCAACACTAAAAATGCTATTTGGTAAAAAATTAAACTTCAAAGATTTGATAGCCAAATCATGAGCTACCTCTGGATCTAATGAAAAAATATATGGTTTAAAAATTGAAAACATTATTTAATTTTACTCTTTATTAACTCAATTGTTTCTTTTAGTCCAAAAAAACTTATGAAAAATCCCATTCTAGGTCCATTCTCCTCCCCAAAAACTACTTCATAAATTAGCTTGAACCAATCCCTTAAATTTTTTTCATAACCGCTTTCTTTTCCAGCAGTGTAAACATGCGTCTGAATTTCTTCTGGTTTTAATGACTGGTCTAATTCTTTAAGTTTTACTATCAAATTTTCTAAAGCTTTTTTTTCGTTTAAGTTAGGCTTTTTAAAATTTTTTTTAGGCTCAACTTTATCTTTAAAATAATTTATTGCATATTCAGTAAGTTCATCAAGAATTTTGTGCTCTTTAGAATTAATTTCTTTATGAAATCTATTAATAAATTTCCAAAGGATAGATTTGCTACTTGCATTACTTGTGCCAACTAAATTTAATAACATTGAAAAAGGCATTACAATTTTTTCAGTTGGCGGTTTACCGTTGTGAACGTGCCATACTGGATTTAATATCTTATCTTTTAATTCTTGATTAGGATATTTTTCAATATTAGACAAATATTCATCGACAGTTTTGGGAACCACTTCTGAATAAAGTTTTTTTGCTCTTTTAGGATTAGGATACATGTATAATGATAGACTCTCCGGTGAAGCGTATCTCAACCATTGCTCAATTGAAATTCCATTACCTTTAGATTTAGAAATCTTTTCACCTTTTTCATCTAAGAATAACTCGTATGCGAAACCATTTGGAGGGCTTTTTCCTAAGATACGGCAAATCTTATTTGATAATATAGCACTCTCGGTTAAGTCTTTTCCATACATTTCAAAATCAACGTCAAAAGTGAACCACCGCATTGCCCAATCTACTTTCCATTGTAGTTTACAATTTCCATTTAATATATCTGTTTCAATTTTATCATCTCCATTTTTAAAAACGACTTTTCCAGTTTTTTTATCCATGCTTATTAGAGGTACTTCAAGAACCTTTCCTGAGTTTGGGCATATAGGTAAAAATGGAGAATAGCTTTTGCGCCTCTCCTCTCTTAGAGTAGGCAAAATTATATTCATTATCTCCTCATATTTTTCTAATACTCGCATGAGAGAATTGTTAAAAACTCCTTTTTTATAATTTTCAGTGGAACTTTTAAATTTATATTTAAAGTTGAATTTATTTAAAAATTCTTTCAACATTTCGTTGTTATGTTCTCCAAAGCTATTAAACTTTTTGAAAGGGTCCGGAATAGATGTTAATGGCTTATTTAAATTCTGTTTTAAAATTTCTACATTTGGAATGTTGTCAGGTGCTTTTCTTAAACCATCCATATCATCAGAGAATGTGATTAACTCGTGACTAGTTTTTTGAATATGGTTTAAAGCGTTAATCATCATTGTGGTTCTAGCGACTTCACCGAAAGTACCAATATGAGGTAATCCACTTGGGCCATACCCTGTTTGGAAAGTAATCTTTCCCTTTTTTTTAATAATTTCTTTTCTCTCTTTTAAAAGCTTCCTTACCTCGACAAAAGGCCAGGAAGAAGTAGATTGAATTAAGTCGTTATCAAGCATAACTATGGTTTATTAAATTTTATACGCAAAATACAGATATAATTACATGATATTAAGTTGAATTTTG
>MDTD01061252.1_pt1 | contig 19139 bp, 33 predicted proteins | sample 811221 | NCBI WGS metagenome assembly MDTD01 (sample SAMN05326646, study PRJNA326480) | marine metagenome | isolation source: seawater | place: Pacific Ocean: South West | collected 2011 | reverse complement strand
CATAACCATAAACTCTTGGAAATCGATACTATTATCAGCATGCGAACCACCATTCAAAATATTCATCATAGGAATAGGAAGTGTACGTGTATTCATTCCTCCTATATAATTGAATAGTAGCTGTCCATTCTCTTGAGCTGCTGCTTTTGCTACTGCCATAGATACAGCTAACATTGCATTAGCACCTAAATTTGCTTTGTTTTCTGTACCATCTAAACGAATCATAGCTGAATCAATAGAAGCCTGATCACTGACGTACATACCTTTTAATTCTTCAGCAATTGCAGTATTTACATTATGTACTGCCTTTAAAACACCTTTACCGACATAAACACCTTTATCACCATCTCTTAATTCAACCGCTTCGTGTTTTCCGGTTGATGCTCCAGAAGGTACAGAGGCTCTACCCATTATTCCATTCTCCGATATTACATCTGCTTCAACAGTAGGGTTACCTCTAGAATCTAAAATTTGTCTTGCTTGTATCGCAACTATTCTACTCATTACTTGTTGTTTTCTTGTAAAAGATTAATAAAGTGGTCAAATAAATATCTTGAATCGTGTGGACCAGGCGACGACTCAGGGTGATATTGAACTGAGAAAGCATTTTTGTCACTGATTTTTATTCCTTCAACTGTTTTATCATTTAAATTAATGTGTGTTGCTTCCACATTAGGATGCTTTTCAACATCTTCAGCTTTTAAACCAAAACCATGATTTTGAGAAGTTACTTCACATTTACCTGTTTCTAAATTCTGTACAGGGTGGTTTATTCCTCTGTGACCAGTATGCATTTTATATGTCGAAATACCTTCTGAAATTGCTAGGGCTTGATGACCTAAACAAATACCAAAGACTGGCAACATAGTATTAGTAATCTTTTTGACTTGTTCTATAACTTGAGGCATTACAGATGGATCCCCGGGTCCATTTGAGAGGAAGTATCCATCAGGATTCCAAGATTCCAATTCTTCAAATGGTGTATTATATGGGTATACTTTTAAGTAACATCCTCTATCAGCTAAACATTTTAAAATATTTCTTTTGACTCCAAAGTCTAATACGGCTACTTTGAATTTAGTATTTTCTTCTCCAAAGAAATAAGGTGTTGTTGTTGAAACTTTATCGCATAACTGCAATCCTTCCATTGAAGGTACTTGATTTAATTTTTTCTTAAGAACTTCAATATCAGTAGTCTCGGAAGAAATAATTCCATTCATTGCTCCTTTATCCCTAATATGTCTAACTAAAGCTCTAGTATCAACATCCGAAATAGCTACCATTTCTTCAGACTCAAAATAGTCTTGAATGGATTCTTCAGCATCAGGTCTTGAATAATTAAGGTTATAATTCTTACATATTAATCCTGAAATTTTCATCCTATTCGATTCAACTTCATCAGCATGAATACCATAGTTACCTATATGGGCATTAGTAGTCAACATAATTTGCCCAAAATATGATGGGTCAGTGAATATTTCTTGATAGCCTGTCATTCCGGTATTAAAGCAAATCTCACCAGTAGCTGTACCAATCATACCAGCAGATTTTCCAAAAAACACGGTTCCATCTTCTAATAAAAGAACTGCATCTGATTTACTTTTGTATTTCATCTTCATAAAAATAAAAAAAAAGGGATAAAACGCTAACGCCTATCCCTTGATTTAGTATTTAAGACAGATATGTGAGATTACTCACTTTTTGTCTCATTATCTTCGGCGTTTTTTTCTTCTTTAATTTCTTCTTCATTAACTTCAGAAGTTTCTTCTGTAGCTTCTGCTTTTTCTTCTACCACAACTTCAGCAGCTGATGCTTCTGTCGTTTCCTCTACTACTGATTCTTCCGATATAGTTTCTTCAACAACTTCAGCAGCTGGTGCTGCTGTTATATCCTCTACAACTTCTTCAGTTTTTACTTCCTTTAATTCAGTTTCTTCCGAAATAGTTTCTTCAACAACTACAGCTTCTTCTACAGCTGTTGGTGTAGTAGTAGATGCTTTCTTATTACCACTAGAACGTCTGGTTGATTTAGCCTTTTTCTTAGGCTTGTCAGTAATATAGGTTTCGTTATAATCGACAAGCTCTATAAAACACATTTCGGCATTATCACCTAATCGATTACCTGTTCTAAGAATTCTTGTGTAACCTCCGTTTCTTGTAGATACTTTAGATGCAATATCTCCAAATAATTCAGTAACAACTTCTTTTTGTCTAAGGTGACTAAAAACAATTCTTCTAGAATGTGTTGTATCTGTTTTAGACTTAGTGATTAAAGGTTCAACAAACTTTCTTAGCGCTTTTGCTTTTGCTACGGTAGTTTTGATACGCTTGTGTTCGATAAGCGAACAAGCCATATTCGAAAGCATAGATTTTCTGTGTGCTGTTTTTCTACCTAAATGATTAAATTTCTTTCCGTGTCTCATTTTACTATTCCTTATCTAAATTAAATTTAGCTACATCCATTCCAAAGTTTAAACCTTTAACTAAAACCATTTCTTCTAACTCAGTCAATGATTTCTTACCAAAATTTCTAAACTTCAATAAATCAGACTTATTAAAAGACACTAATTCACCTAAAGTTTCTACCTCTGCGGTCTTTAAACAGTTCAATGCTCTAACAGACAACTCAAGATCTGTTAACTTTGTTTTTAGTAATTGTCGCATATGAAGGGTATCTTCATCAAATTCATGAGTATTATCAGCTTCCGTTTGTTCAAATGAAACATTTTCGTCAGCAAACAACATAAAGTGTTGAATAAGAATTTTAGCGGCTTCAGTTAATGCATCTTTTGGATGAATAGATCCATCAGTTACTATTTCAAAAACTAATTTTTCAAAATCTGTTTTTTGTTCAACACGAAAATTTTCTACACTAAATTTCACATTTTTTACAGGTGTAAAAATAGAATCAATAAAAATTGTACCTAATGGAGCAGTAGTCTTTTTATTTTCTTCGGAGGGGATATATCCTCTTCCTTTTTCAATGGTAAGCTCCATATCTATTTCTACAGATTTATCCATGTTACAGATTACTAATTCAGGATTTAGAACCTGAAAAGATGTTAAACTTTTTCCAATGTCACCGGCGGTTAATTGCTCTTTACCTCCAAATTTGACTTGCACCTTTTCAGTATTATCATCTTCTATTTGTTGCTTAAGACGAATTTGCTTAAGATTAAGAATAATTTCGGTAACGTCTTCAACAATTCCTTTAACAGAAGAGAATTCGTGTTCTACTCCAGCAATTTTAACTGATGTAATAGCGAATCCTTCCAAGGAAGATAAAAGTACTCTTCTAAGAGCATTTCCAATAGTTAAACCGTATCCCGGCTCTAATGGTCTGAATTCGAAGTTACCTTGAAAGTCTGTCGACTCTATCATATAAACTTTATCTGGTCTTTGAAAATCTAGTATTTTCATATCAATAAGTGATTATTTGGTTATTATTTAGAATATAATTCAACAATAAGTTGTTCTTTAATATTTTCTGTTATTTGCTCTCTCTGAGGAATTGCTATAAGCTTACCAGCCATTAAATCTGGATTCCACTCAACATATTCACATCTTTCAGTTGAATTTATTAGAGAATTAGTTATAACTTCAAGTGATTTTGATTTTTCACGAACAGCAATAACATCACCAATATTTACAGAATATGATGGAATATTTAAAACTTTCCCATTAACTGTTATGTGTCTGTGTGTAACTAGTTGCCTTGATGCCCTTCTAGAGGGCGCTATACCTAATCTATATACTATATTATCTAAACGAGCCTCACAAAGTTGTAAAAGAATTTCACCAGTAATACCTTTTCTTCTTGAAGCTTCTTTAAAAAGATTAGAGAATTGTTTTTCTAATATACCGTAGGTATACTTTGCTTTTTGTTTTTCAGCCAACTGACCTGCATATTCAGATTTCTTTGACCTTCTATTATTTCCATGTTGACCAGGCCCATAGTTTTTTCTTTCTAGTGCCTTGTCTGGACCGAAAATAGGTTCGTTGAAACGTCTTGCTATTTTTGATTGTGGACCTCTGTATCTTGCCATTTCTTTATTATTTATCTTATTTTTTTATACTCTACGTCTTTTAGGGGGGCGACATCCGTTGTGAGGCATTGGAGTAATATCTACAATTTCAGTAACAACAATACCACTATTATGAAGTGTTCTAATAGCTGATTCTCTACCTGCACCAGGACCCTTTACATAAACTTTAACTTTTCTCAATCCTGCTTCATATGCTCTAGAAGCACAATCTTCTGCAGCTGTCTGAGCAGCATAAGGAGTGTTTTTCTTAGAGCCCCTAAAACCCATTTTTCCTGCTGAAGACCAAGAAATAACTTGACCTTGATTATTAGTTAAAGAAATAATTATATTATTAAAAGTAGCTTGAATGTGTGCTTGACCTAAAGCTTCAACTTTTACAGTTCTTTTTTTCTGATTTGATTTAGCCATATCTCAGTTATTATTTTGTAGCTTTTTTCTTATTAGCTACAGTTTTTCTTCTTCCTTTGCGAGTTCTTGAATTATTCTTAGTTCGTTGGCCTCTTAAAGGTAATCCGACACGATGACGGATCCCTCTATTACAACCAATATCCATCAATCGTTTAATATTCGTCTGTATTTCAGAACGTAATTCACCTTCAACTTTAACTTCATCTCCGATAATTTGACGAATGTCGGAAAGCTGTTTATCATTCCAATCCTGGACTTTTATACTATGATCAATTCCTGCTTTATCTAAAATGTTTTTTGCAACACTAGACCCAATACCATATATATATGTAAGACCTATTACACCTCTTTTATTTTTTGGTAAATCTATACCTGAAATTCTAGCCATAAACTATTTTTTTATTTAACCTTGACGTTGTTTAAATTTAGGATTCTTTTTATTAATTACGTATAACCGTCCTTTTCTACGAACGATTTTACAATCTTCACTTCTTTTTTTCAATGATGCTCTAACTTTCATTTTCTTAATATCTATAAGTTATTCTTCCTTTTGTTAAATCGTATGGAGACATTTCTAATCTTACTTTATCACCAGGTAGTAACTTGATATAAAACTTTCTCATTTTACCTGAAATATGGGCAGTAATGATATGTCCATTCTCTAACTCTACTCTAAACATTGCATTCGATAATGCTTGAGTAATTACTCCATCTTGTTCTATGTGTGCCTGTTTGGCCATATTTATTTTTTATTCAATTCCTTTTCAATCCATTCAAAACTTGATAAGACATCTGCTTTTCCTTGTCTGACTACTATGGTATGCTCAAAATGGGCTGATGGTTTATTATCTGATGTAATAATTGTCCAACCATCAGAATGTTGACGAATGTTTTTTGATCCCATATTAATCATTGGCTCAATAGCTATTACTAATCCATTTTGCAACTTAGGACCAGACCCTCGTTTACCATAATTTGGCACCTCTGGGCTTTCATGTAAATGTTCACCCAAACCATGACCGACTAATTCTCTAACAACTCCGTAGTTGTGATACTCTGCATATTGCTGTATTGCAAAACTTATATCTCCTACGCGATTACCTACCACTGCCTGATCAATACCTTTGTACAAGCATTCTTTGGTCACATCAAGTAGCTTTTGCGTTTCACTATCTATATCACCTATGCAATAGGTATAAGCAGAATCACCATAAAAACCATTCATCAACACCCCACAATCTACCGATAAAATCGAACCTTCTATTAAAGGTTTATTATTCGGAATACCATGCACCACTTGATTATCAGGTGATATACACAATGTGTTCGGAAACCCATTGTATCCTTTAAAAGCCGGTACGCCACCATTATCTAAAATATACTCTTCTGCACGTTGGTCAATTTCAAGAGTTGTAACTCCTGGTTTAATCATTTTAGCAATCTCGGCGTGTGCCTTCGCAACAAGTAAAGAACTATTTCTTATCAATTCAACTTCTTCATCGGTCTTAATTAAGATCATAGAATCAGTTTTATTGTCCAATCATCCCTGATGATTTTCCTTTTATTCTTCCTGTACTTGTTAATCCATCATAATGACGCATTAGCAAGTGACTTTCTATTTGTTGTAGTGTATCTAACACTACACCTACCATTATTAACAAAGATGTACCACCATAAAATTGGGCAAAACCTTGATTAACACCAAATTGCATAGCAAATGCGGGAAGAATAGCTACAAATGCTAAAAATAAGGAGCCAGGTAAAGTAATTTTAGACATTGCATCATCCAAAAACTCTGCAGTTTTTCTTCCAGGCTTAACACCAGGAATGAAGCCTCCATTTTTCTTCATATCATCAGCCATTTGTTTTGGATTAACTGTAATAGCTGTATAAAAATATGTGAAAATCACAATCATAAAGAAGAAAACTAAATTGTACCAAAATCCTGCAAAATCAGTGAATGCTGCTGCAAAACCTTGTAATGATTCTGAGTCTGAAAATCCAACTAAAGTAATTGGAACAAACATTATTGCTTGAGCAAATATTATTGGCATAACACCAGATGCATTTACTTTTAGCGGTATGTACTGGCGAACACCTCCGTATTGTTTATTACCTACTACTCTTTTAGCAAAATTTACAGGTATACGTCTTGTACCTTGCACTAATAATATACTAACAAGAATTACAAACATTAGAGCTAATATCTCAACTAAGAAAATTACTAAACCACCGCCTTGACTTTCTAAGGCAGCTGCAAATTCAGCAAATAAAGATCCTGGAAGAGCAGCAATAATACCGATCATAATGATAAGTGAAATACCATTACCTATACCTCTATCAGTAATCTTTTCTCCTAACCACATAACAAACATTGTTCCAGTTACTAATACTAATACTGACATTAAGGTGAACGTTAAAGATGCATCATTATTTGCAAATACATATCCAAAAGTACCATCAGCTAATTCAATTGGTTTATTTAGCCATTGACTTTTCAAATTAGCTACAAAACCAGGAGCTTGGAAACCTGTGATAAGTATTGTTAAATATCTAGTAATATTATTAATCTTTCTTCTACCACTTTCACCTTCTCTTTGAAGTTTTTGAAAATATGGTACTGCTACACCCATCAACTGAATAACAATGGATGCTGAGATATATGGCATTATTCCTAATGCAAATATTGAAGCTTGGGCAAAAGCACCACCTGTAAATAAATTTAAAAGACCTAATAATCCATCAGGACCACCGCTTGCTTCATTAGCTGCGGCCAAAACGCTAGCATTAATTCCTGGCAAAGGAACCTGTGCTCCTAAACGATAGATAAGTATAAATCCTAAAGTTACTAGAATCCTGTTCCTGAGATCTTCTATCTTCCAAATATTTTTTAATGTAGTGATTAGATTCTTCATAATTATAACTTACAATTTAGTAGCTGTTCCGCCTAAAGATTCAATGGCAGATTTTGCACTAATTGAAAAACCATGAGCAGCAACGTTCAATTTGGCTTTCAACTCTCCTCTACCTAAAATTTTAACTAAATCATTTTTGTGTGCTAATCCATTTGCAATTAGTACTTTTATATCAATTGTGTCTTTAACTTTTTTATTATCAACCAAAGCTTGAAGAGTATGTAAATTTACACCTCTAAATTCCTTTCTGTTAGGATTAGTAAAACCAAATTTCGGGACTCTTCTTTGAAGTGGCATTTGACCTCCTTCAAAACCAACTTTTCTAGAGTATCCTGAACGAGATTTCGCACCCTTGTGACCTCTTGTTGATGTTCCGCCCTTTTTAGAGCCCTCACCTCTGGCAATTCTTTTTCTAGTTTTTATTGATCCTTTTGCAGGAGTAAGATTACTTAAATCCATTATTGTTTTTAATTTATTTAACTTCTTCTATTTTTAAAAGGTGTGCTATTTTTTTTATCATACCTAAAACTTGAGGAGTTGACTCGTGTTCAACAGATTGATTCATTTTTTTTAATCCTAAAGCTAACATTGTTCGCTTTTGTCTTTCGGGTCTTCCTATTATACTTTTTACTTTAGTAATTCTGATTTTATCCATCAGCATATTATTTTATCCGTTAAAAACTGTTTCTAAATTCACACCTCTTTGTGATGCAACTTGCTTAGCATCTCTTAATTCCACTAATGCCTTCATAGTAGCTTTGACCAAGTTATGAGGATTAGATGAGCCTTTAGATTTAGCAAGAACATCATTAACACCGGCACTCTCTAAAACTGCTCGCATTGCACCACCTGCTTTAACACCTGTACCATTAGAGGCAGGTTTAATTAGAATCCGAGAACCAGAATACTTGGCTTCTTGCTCATGAGGTATGGTTCCATTTTGAATTGGCACTCTAACTAAATTTTTCTTAGCAGAATCTATTGCTTTACTAATTGCAACAGTTACCTCTTGTGATTTACCTAAGCCATGACCAACAATTCCATTACCATCTCCTACAACTACAATTGCAGAAAAACTAAAAGTACGACCACCCTTTGTTACCTTAGTAACTCGTTGTATTCCAACTAATCTGTCTGTTAGCTCAATATCACTTGCTTTTACTCTTTTAATATCTGACATATTTTAGTTCTTAAAATTTTAATCCTGATTCTCGAGCACCTTCAGCTAAAGCCTTCACTCTTCCGTGATAAAGATATCCACCTCTATCAAAAACAACTTTTGATAATCCAGCAGCAATACTTTTCTCGGCAATTACCTTTCCAACAGCACCCGCTTGTTCAATTTTAGTTCCTTTTAAATCTTTTGAAGAGGCTGCAACAATAGTTTTACCATCAATATCATTGATTAACTGTGCATAGATTTCTTTATTACTTCTAAAAACAGCAAGTCTTGGCATATCTGCTGTACCAAAGATAGTAGCTCTTACTCTTCTTCTAATTTTATTTCTTCTAGATTCTTTTGAAAACGCCATATTTCATCAACTTTTTAAATTTTTATTTAGCAGCAGTTTTACCAGCTTTTCTTCTTAATTGTTCACCAACATATTTAATTCCTTTACCTTTATATGGTTCAGGTTTTCTAAGAGAACGAATTTTGGCAGCCACTGCTCCTAACAATTGATTGTCCATAGAAGTAAGTGTAATAATCGGATTACTACCTTTCTCAGAAATTGTTTCAACTTTTACTTCTGAAGGAATTTCAAAAATAACATTATGTGAAAACCCTAATGCTAATTCTAATTTTTGACCTGAATTACTAGCACGATAACCAACACCAACAAGTTCAAGTTGCTTTTTAAATCCTTCAGTCACTCCAATAATCATATTATTTATAAGAGATCTTGTTAGACCGTGATGGGATTTGTGTTCATTACTATCTGAAGGACGACTTACTTTAACAGATTTTTCATCTGTATTAATCGACAAATCAGCATGAAAATTCTTTGATAATTCACCAAGTTTACCCTTTACAATTACTGAATTATTCTCTCCAAGAGTAACAGTCACTCCTTGTGGCAATTCAATTGGGTTATTTCCTATTCTAGACATTTCTTATATTAATTATCTTATTAATAAACGTAGCATAATACTTCGCCGCCAACATTCAATTTCTTTGCTTCTTTATCAGTAATAACTCCTTTGGAAGTAGAAAGTATAGCAATACCCAAACCGTTTAATACTCTAGGCATTGTATCTTTATTAGCATATTTTCTCAGACCAGGCTTACTGATACGCTCAATATTCTTAAATGCAGGATTTGATCCATTGTATTTAAGTGCTATTTTAATCATACCTTGCTTATTATCTTCTTCAAACTTGTAGTTTAAAATATAACCTTTATCTTTTAAAATCTTAGTCATTTCCTTTTTAGTATTAGAAGAAGGAATTAAAACGACTTTATGTCCTGCTTTTGCTGCGTTTCTAATACGCGTTAAAAAATCTGCTATTGGATCTGTATACATTTTCTAATTTTATATTAATTACCAACTTGCTTTCTTTACTCCTGGGATAAGGCCTTGATTAGCCATTTCTCTAAATGTGACCCTAGAGATACCAAACTGACGCATATATCCTTTAGGACGACCAGTTAGTTTACATCTGTTATGTAGTCTAACTGGAGAAGCGTTTTTAGGAAGCTTTTGTAATGATTCATAATCACCTGCTGCTTTTAAAGCTGCTCTTTTTTCTGCGTACTTTTCGACAAGTTTCTGACGCTTTACTTCTCTTGCCTTCATTGATTCTTTAGCCATAAATTATTTTTTAAATGGTAAACCAAATTCTGTTAATAAACTCATTGCTTCATCATCATTAGGTGCTGAAGTCACAAAAGTGATATCCATACCTGTGATTTTATTTACCTTATCAATATCAATTTCAGGAAATATAATTTGTTCTTTAATGCCTAAATTATAATTTCCTCTTCCATCAAATCCTTTTGGATTAATACCTCTAAAGTCACGCACTCTTGGTAATGAAGCTGTAATAAAACGATCAAGAAATTCGTACATTCTATCACCTCTCAATGTTACACGAGCACCAATCGGCATACCTTTTCTTAATTTAAAGTTAGATATATCCTTTTTAGACTTAGTTGAAACAGCTTTCTGACCAGATATTAATGACATCTCATCACAGGCATGCTCAACCATCTTTTTATCAGTAACAGCATCACCTAAACCTTGGTTTAAACAAATCTTTACTAATTTTGGAACCTGCATAACAGATTTATAAGAGAATTTTTCTTGTAGCCTAGCTACAATTTCCTCTGAATATTTTCTTTTTAATCTAGGTATATACATTATTTAATTACCTCCCCTGACTTTTTTGAATAACGTGTTAATTTTCCCGTTTTGTCATCTATCTTTCTTCCAATTCGTGTAGCGTTACCAGACTTTGGATCAACCAACATGAGATTTGAAATATGAATAGAAGATTCTTTTTTAATAATTCCACCTTGAGGACTAGCAGCATTAGGCTTGGTATGCTTAGAAACCATATTAACTCCTTCAATAAGCGCCCTATATTTAGAAGTTATAACTTCTATAACCTTACCCTGTTGGCCTTTTGAATTACCAGCAATTACTTTAACGGTATCTCCTTTTTTTATGTGTAGCTTAGACATAATAATTTAAATTAAAGCACTTCTGGTGCTAATGATACAATTTTCATAAATTGTTTATCTCTTAATTCTCTAGAAACAGGTCCAAAAATACGTGTACCTCTCATTTCACCTGTTGGATTTAATAACACACAAGCATTGTCATCAAAACGTATATATGAACCATCAGGTCGACGTATTTCTTTTCTTGTTCTTACGACAACGGCTTTCGCAACAGTTCCTTTTTTGATATTTCCAGAAGGCATAGCATCCTTAACAGTAACTACAATTGTATCTCCTATTGAGGCATATCTTCTTTTTGAACCACCAAGAACTTTAATGCAAAGAACCTCTTTAGCTCCTGAATTGTCGGCTACATTTAATCTACTTTCTTGTTGTATCATCTTATTTAGCTCTTTCAATAATTTCAACTACTCTCCAACACTTGTTTTTACTAATTGGACGAGTTTCCATAATTTTTACGGTGTCACCATTATTACAGTCATTTTTTTCATCGTGAGCTGTAAACTTACTAGTCTTCATTACAAATTTTCCATAAAGTGGATGTTTCTCTTTTCTTACTACAGAAACAACTATGGATTTATCCATTTTGTTGCTTGTAACAACACCTATTCTTTCTTTTCTTAGGTTTCTCATTTCTTCCTAATTTTGTGCTTCAGTTAATTCTCTAGCTCTTAATTCCGTATTGATCCTAGCAATTGTTTTTCTAGTGAAAGTAATTTGCTTTGGATTCTCTAATGGCGAAACTAAATGATTTACTTTCATTTTTTCTAATCGAGCTTTCTCTGAATCTAATAAATCTTCAAGCTCATTTGTCGCCATTTCTTTAATAACTGATTGTTTCATATTACTTGTTCATTTAAACTAGACGTAATCTCTACGTACGATAAATTTTGTTTTAATTGGCAACTTCTGAGCAGCTAATCGAAGTGCTTCTTGTGCAACTTCTTTAGAAACACCATCACATTCAAAAAGTATTCTACCTGGTCTGACCACAGCTGCCCAATATTCAGGTGCACCTTTACCTTTACCCATTCTAACTTCTGCAGGCTTTGAAGTTACAGGTTTATCTGGAAAAATACGTATCCAAACTTGTCCTTGTCTTTTCATGTAACGAGTTACAGCAATACGGGCTGCCTCAATTTGGCGAGCAGTTATCCAAGTTTCATCTAATGCTTTAATTCCAAAAGAACCAAAAGATAATTGATTGCCTCGTTGAGCAAAACCTTTCATTTTACCTTTTTGCATTTTTCTAAACTTCGTCTTTTTTGGCTGTAACATGACTTAAAAAACTTTATATATTGATTTACTTTCTTTTTCTTTTAAATTTTCCTACTGATTTAGATCCACTAGTCTTATTACCTAAACCTACATTTGGTGACAAATCACGTGCACCATATACTTCACCCTTACAAATCCATACTTTTACACCAATTCTGCCGTACGTAGTATGAGCTTCTTCCAAGGCATAATCAATATCTGCTCTGAAAGTATGAAGAGGAGTTCTTCCGTCTTTAAATAGTTCAGAACGGGCCATTTCTGCTCCATTTAAACGGCCGGATATCTTTACTTTAATGCCTTCTGCTCCCATTCTCATAGTACTAGCAATTGCCATTTTTATAGCTCTACGGAATGATATTCTTCCCTCAATTTGACGAGCAATACTAGCTGCAACAAGAGTAGCATCTAATTCAGGACGTTTTATTTCGAATATATTAATTTGAACTTCTTTTTTAGTAATTTTCTTTAGTTCTTCTCTTAATTTATCAACTTCCTGACCACCCTTACCTATAATAATTCCTGGTCTAGCAGTATGTATAGTGATAGTTACCATCTTTAATGTTCTTTCAATAACTACCCTTGAAACACTGGCGTTAGAAAGTCTAACCCCAATATACTGACGAATCTTGCTATCCTCAGCAATTTTATCTCCATAATTTCTACCACCATACCAATTAGAATCCCATCCTATGATATATCCTAATCTATTACCTATTGGATTTGTTTTTTGTCCCATTATAAAACTTAGTTTTCGTTTTCTTTTGTTCTACTTCCTAACACTATTGTAACGTGATTAGATCTTTTTCTTATTCTGTGTGCTCTACCTTGAGGAGCTGGTTGTATGCGCTTAAGCATTCTACCACTATCTACAGTGATTTGCTTTATATATAATTTACTACTTTCAATGCTAGAACCTTCGTTTTTTGATTCCCAATTTGCAATTGCAGAAAGTAACAATTTTTCTAATCTATTTGATGCTTCTTTAGCATTAAACTTCAGAATATTAAGAGCATTTTCAACATCTTCACCTCTAATAATGTCTGCAACAAGTCTCATTTTTCTTGGAGAAGTAGGACAATTATTGAGTTTTGCAAAGGCTATGTTTTTTCGAGCCTTTTTAATTGTTTCAGCAGTATTTCTTTTTCTAACTCCCATTTGTTATTATTTTTTCTTATTGCCACCGTGCCCTCTGAAGGTACGTGTTGGAGAAAATTCTCCTAATTTGTGACCAACCATATTTTCAGTGATAAAAACTGGAATAAATTGTCTTCCATTGTGAACTGCAATAGTCTGACCAACAAAATCAGGTGAAATCATAGAAGAACGAGACCAAGTTTTGATCACATTATTCTTTCCGGAAGCAATATTCCCTTCCACTTTCTTTTGAAGTTTAAAATGTATATATGGACCTTTCTTTAATGATCTAGCCATGATTAAATATTATTTTTTACGTCTTTCGACAATATATATATTAGATTTATTCTTTTTTGATCGTGTTTTATATCCTTTTGCTGGAATTCCATTTCTAGATCTTGGATGTCCTCCGGAAGCTCTACCTTCACCACCACCCATAGGGTGATCAACAGGGTTCATAGCAACTGGTCTAGTCCTTGGTCTTCTACCTAACCAGCGACTTCTCCCTGCCTTACCAGAGTTTTGAAGACTATGCTCAGAATTAGATACTGTTCCAATAGAAGCTAAACACGTTTGTAATATCATTCTGACTTCTCCAGAAGCTAATTTAATAATGGCATATTTACCATCACGAGCCATTAGTTGAGCATAGGCACCTGCGCTTCTAACCATAACACCTCCCTGACCAGGGCGTAATTCAATATTATGAATAGTAGCTCCTAAAGGAATATCAGATAAATATAGGGCATTACCAACCTCAGGTGGAGCATCTTTCCCAGATAATAATGTTTGACCTAATTTTAATCCATTAGGACAGATAATATATCTTTTTTCACCATCAGAATAATTTAATAATGCAATGAAAGCTGATCTGTTTGGATCATACTCAATAGTACTAACTTTTGCTGGAATACCAAATTTATTTCTTTTAAAGTCAATGACTCTATATCTTTTTTTATGACCACCACCTGTATGACGCATAGTCATTTTACCGGTATTATTCCTACCTCCTGATTTTGATTTTTTCAAAACAAGAGATTTTTCCGGATTATTACCAGTTGTTAGTTGCTCAAAGTCATTAACTACTTTGAATCGTTGTCCAGGTGTTGTAGGTTTTAGTTTTCTTAATCCCATCATTCAATAATATTAGATATTGCTATAAAAATCAATTGTATCTCCTTCTGCTAATTGTACAATAGCTTTTTTAAAATGACTAGTTCTTCCACTAATGACACCAGCTTTTGTAAAACGACTTTTAGATTTACCTGAATAATTCATAGTTCTTACACAGTCAACAGTTACTGCATAAGCACCTTCAACGGCTTCCTTGATTTGAATCTTGTTAGCATTTCTATCAACTACAAATCCATATCTATTAAACTCATCACTTGCAGCAGTCATTTTTTCAGTTATAATTGGTTTTATTAAGATACTCATAATTTTAGCTTAAATTGTTTTCAATTAATTTGATTGAGCTTTCAACCATTAAAATATTACCTGCATTCAAAATTTGATAAGTATTCAAATTAGAAGATGTAGTAATATTGGTTTTATTTAAATTTCTAGCTGACAAATAAATATTATCATTAGGTTCGCTTAAAATCAAAAGTGTTTTTTGACCATTTAACTCAAAATTAGATAAAATTTCAAGGTACTTTTTTGTCTTTGGTGAATCAAAACTAAAGTCCTCCAAAATTGTGATATTTTTATCTTTAGCCATTAATGAAAGAGCTGAAGAACGCGCTAATTTTTTTAGTTTTTTGTTTAATTTAAAACCATAATTTCTTGGTTGTGGACCAAAAATACGCCCCCCACTTCTAAATAAAGGATTTTTAATAGATCCAGCACGAGCAGTTCCAGTTCCTTTTTGTTTTTTAATTTTTCTAGTAGAACCGGTAATCTCGCCACGCTCTTTTGTCTTATGAGTACCTTGACGTTGATTGGCTAAGTATTGCTTTACATCTAAATAAATTGCATGATTATTAGGATCAATACCAAAAACTTTCTTGTTAAGCTTTACCTTTTTTGTTGTCTTCTTACCACTAATATTGTAAACTGCTAATTCCATTATTTTTCTACAATTACATATGAATTCTTAGCTCCGGGAATAGCACCTTTCACCACTAATAAATTTTTATTTGGAAAAATTTTCATAACCTGTAGGTTAGTTTCCTTAACTCTACTATTTCCCATTTGACCACCCATTCGCATGCCTTTAAATACTCGAGCTGGATACGAAGCAGCACCAATTGAACCGGGAGCACGCATTCTATTATGTTGACCATGAGTCGCATCACCCACACCTCTAAAGTTATATCTTTTAACGACCCCTTGAAATCCTTTTCCTTTTGAAGTTCCAACTACATCAACATATTCGCCTTCCTCAAAAATTTCAACAGTAATAGAATCACCCAAACTAAACTCACCATCAAATCCTCTAAATTCAACTAATTTTTTCTTAGGTGTAACTTTAGCTTTTTTAAAGTGTCCCATTTTAGGCATATTAACTCTGCTTTCCTTTTGATCTTCAAATCCAAGCTGTAGTGCATTATAACCATCTTTATCAGTAGATTTAATCTGAGTTATTACGCATGGTCCAGCTTCGATTATAGTACATGGAATATTTTTTCCATTATCGTCATAGAAGCTTGTCATACCTACTTTTTTACCTATTATTCCTGACATTTTATTTGTCTTTAATTTTTAAAATTAACCTATCACACTTTAATTTCAACATCAACCCCACTAGGAAGCTCTAATTTCATTAATGCATCGATTGTATTTGATGAAGATGAATAAATATCCATCAATCTTTTATGAGCACATAATTGAAATTGTTCTCTAGATTTCTTGTTAACATGTGGAGAACGAAGCACTGTATAAATGCGCTTGTGTGTTGGCAAGGGGATTGGCCCACTAACTACTGCACCTGCAGATTTAACAGTTTTAACAATCTTTTCAGCAGATTTGTCTACTAAATTATGGTCATATGATTGAAGCTTAATTCTAATTTTTTGGCTCATTATTTAATGAATTTATTCTTGTTTTAATCCTTTTACTTCTTCTATTACTGCATCAGAAACATTTTTTGGGCATTCAGCAAAATGTGAGAACTCCATAGTTGACGTAGCCCTTCCCGATGTTATAGTTCTTAATGTAGTTACATATCCAAACATTTCTGAAAGAGGTACATTAGCTTTTACTACCTCTGCACCATTTCTTGAATCCATTCCTTGCATAATACCTCTTCGTCTATTAAGATCAGCTACTACATCACCCATATTTTGCTCTGGAGTAACTACTTCAACCTTCATAATAGGTTCCAGAAGAACAGGATTAGCTTCTTTACAAGCATTTTTAAAAGCTAGTTTAGCACATATTTCAAAAGATAATTGATCAGAATCTACATCGTGAAATGAGCCATCAAAAAGTCTTACTTTAAGTGAATCTACATCAAAACCAGCTAGAATACCATTTTGCATTGCTTGTTTAAATCCTTTTTCTACTGACGGAATGAATTCTTTTGGAATTGCACCACCTTTGATTTGATCAACAAATTGTAATCCATCTCCTTCAAAATCATCGTCAACAGGAGACATCTCAAATTGAATATCAGCAAACTTACCTCTACCACCAGATTGTTTTTTGTAAATTTCTCTTAAGGAAACTGATGAAGTGATAGTTTCTTTATAAGCTACTTTTGGTGCACCTTGATTACATTCTACTCCAAATTCTCTTTTCAAACGATCAACTATAATATCCAAATGTAGCTCACCCATTCCAGAAATAATTGTTTGGCCTGAATCTTCGTCAGTTTTTACAGTAAATGTTGGATCCTCCTCAGCTAATTTCGCTAATGCAACACCCAATTTATCCACATCTTTTTGTGTTTTAGGCTCAATAGCAATACCAATTACAGGTTCAGGAAAATCCATTGACTCTAATACAATTGGTGCAGACTCGGAACATAACGTATCACCCGTTCTAATATCTTTAAATCCTGCCAAAGCAGCGATATCACCTGCTTGTAATTTATCAATTTGGTTTTGTTTGTTAGCGTGCATTTGGAAAATTCTTGAAATACGCTCTTTTTTATTAGTTCTAGTATTTAAAACGTATGATCCGGAGTCTAAAACTCCAGAATAAGCCCTAGTAAAACATAATCTTCCAACATATGGATCAGTTGCAATTTTAAATGCTAAGCTAGCAAACGGTTCATCAACTGATGGCTTTCTTTTTTCTTCAGCATCAGTTCTTGGGTTAGAACCTTGAATGGCCTCTGTATCAATAGGAGATGGAAGAATTTCCATTACCATGTCAAGCATTGCCTGTACACCCTTATTCTTAAAAGCAGATCCACACATCATTGGGATTACTTTTCCACCAATAGTCGCTTGTCTCAAGGCATTTAAAATTTCTCTTTCAGTTAGAGAGTTTTCGTCTTCAAAATATTTTTCCAAAAGATTGTCGTCAAATTCTGCGACAGCTTCAAGTAGTTTACCCCTGTATTCTCTAGCTTCGCTTAAAATTTCTGAAGGGATTTCAACTTCTTTAAAAGTCATACCCATATCGTCTTCATTCCAAACAATTCCTTTAAAATTTATTAAATCCACAACACCTCTAAAGTTATCTTCACTTCCTATTGGAATTTGTAATGGCAATGCGTGACTTCCTAACATATCTTTGACCTGTTGACATACATTTAAAAAATCAGCTCCTTGACGATCCATCTTGTTAACAAAACCAATTCTTGGAACATTATAATTATCAGCTAATCTCCAATTAGTTTCAGATTGTGGCTCAACGCCATCAACTGCACTAAACAAAAAAACTAAGCCGTCCAATACTCTCAAAGAACGATTTACTTCAACTGTAAAGTCAACGTGACCAGGAGTATCAATAATATTGACATGATAATCCTGATCTCTATATTTCCAATTTAGGGTAGTTGCAGCTGAGGTAATAGTGATTCCTCTTTCTTGCTCTTGTTCCATCCAGTCCATTGTTGCTGCACCGTCATGGACTTCACCTATTTTATGACTAACACCTCCATAATAAAGAATCCTTTCAGTTGTGGTGGTTTTACCGGCATCAATGTGGGCAGCAATACCTATATTTCTTGTGAATGTTAAATCTCTTTTTGCCATTTTTCTAGAATCTAAAGTGTGAGAATGCTTTATTAGCTTCAGCCATTCTATGCGTGTCTTGTTTTTTCTTATATGCAGCACCTTCTTCTTTAAATGCAGCAACGATTTCAGCAGCCAACTTTTGACTCATACTTTTATCGTTTCTTTTTCTAGCATAACTAATCATCCATTTCATTGCCATAGATAATTTTCGTGCATCTCTAATAGGTTGTGGAATTTGAAAAGTTGCACCTCCAATTCTACGACTCCTTACTTCTACTGAAGGAGTTACATTTTGGACAGCTTTTTTCCAAACTTCTATAGCACTTTCATCTTCAACACGATTCTCAACAATTGCAAGTGCATCATAAAATATTTTAAATGCTGTAGATTTTTTACCATCATACATCATATTGTTGACAAACTGAGTCACCATTTTGTCATTAAACTTAGCATCTGGCAATAATCTTCTCTTTTTAGCTGGACTTTTTCTCATTGTTTAATTTACTTATGCTAAAATTATTTTTTAGGTTGTTTAGTGCCATATTTTG
>MDTD01169264.1_pt1 | contig 19145 bp, 28 predicted proteins | sample 811221 | NCBI WGS metagenome assembly MDTD01 (sample SAMN05326646, study PRJNA326480) | marine metagenome | isolation source: seawater | place: Pacific Ocean: South West | collected 2011 | reverse complement strand
TTGAAGTGATCCATGCACAGAATTGCTCCCAGAAGCTTGCGCTTGCGCGTCTTTCTAAAGTTGTAGTCATGATTTTGTTTTAATTAAATTAATTTTTATGGTTTTAAAAACCTCCCAGGTTTATACCTGTTAATTACATTATTACTGCATGCAATTAAATCGAATATTACAAAAACAGACTTAATATAAATATATTAAATTGTACGAAAAGTAGTTTTTCCACTTCCGGACTTTTCGGCCGAAAGTGTGTTTTATATAAGTCCACAAAGGTAAAATTAGACAATGTTATATTTAAACATATAACTGTCGACCTAAACCAATAGCAAATATAGCTGCAATTAATGCTATTCCTAAGGCTAGAAAAATTTGTGCATCTGTAATCATATTTATACTAAACTTCAAAATTTTTGTGATTGATCAAACAATCCAAATGATATTTAAACTGGTTAAACGTCTAACATTCGTAAACTAGCTTCCAAGTTTAAAGGCATCGACGACTAAGCCATAGATTAAGCCAACTTTAAGAAAGTTTAGAACACTTAATGACTCTATTATAGAGTATTTTTTATTTAATTTTGATCGAATTTTAAAATACGTGTAATAAAAAATTTTGTTGATAATTTCTAAACTAGAAACAATTAACGCAGTTCCAACAATTGCCCATTCTTGAAATTCTCCGAGTGTAGTGTCAAGAATGCTTGATAGTAAAAATCCGCTTAAAAACCCAATTAGATTTAAAATCATTTTTATTTAATTAGCATTTTAAATTCGTATTATATAAAAAGAAATTATTACACGGTATATACATAGTAATATAGTATAATACTAAGATTAATAGAATTTAAATAAAGAAATACATAAATTGCTAATTATTTTTTATCTTTTTTTATCGAAATGGTTATGAAATAAGGAATCATCATATAAACTATTTATATAGTGGTATTAGTATATTTATTTTTTTAAATGTGGCGTATTTATGAGTGATATATTAGATTTACAAATCTCGTCTCCAACATTTGGGGGGAGTACTGGAGGTTGGTTACGAGCTGCTGAAACTGAAGAAAAGTATGCAATTACCTGGACTAGTAAAAAAGAACAGATTTTTGAAATGCCAACAAGTGGTTCTGCGATTATGCAAAAAGGAGAAAATCTTCTTTATCTAGCAAAAAAAGAACAATGTTTAGCACTTGGTACTCAGCTTCGTACAGCTTTTAAAATTAGTGATTATAAGATTTACCGTATTTTTCCGAATAGTGAAGTACAGTATCTTCACCCAAAAGATGGTGTTTTTCCAGAAAAACTAAATGCTGGTCGAATTGGAGTTGGAAACGTTATGCATTCAATTGGAAAAAATCCGCAACCGGTAAATGTTAAATTTACTGGTAAAAATACCTTTGATTAGTAGAAATGTTTATTTTTAGTTAAGATTATAAACCTACTTAATACGAACGTTCATATTGTGAATAAGTTTTTTGAAACAATTGCAAAATCTTTCCTTAGATAGCTTATAATTAGATTTAGTGTTTATTGAGAGATTCTTTAGAACTTTAATTAGTAAAAAATTGAAAATTTAGACTAGACATGCTGAAAAATAAATTTTTATTAGGAAGTATTTTAGCAACTTTTGTTTTCGGTACTCATGTCTCTTCTGCTAATGCATTAGAATTAGATGAAGATACAAGAACTGTAACATTAGATGGTAAAGGAAATACTGTAGTAATTAGCGTAGAACAAGTTAAACGTGGAAAGCGATTATTTAATAATGCTTGTGGGACTTGTCATGTTGGTGGTGTTACGAAGACAAACCCCAATGTTGGTTTAGATGTGGAATCCCTTAGTTTAGCAACACCTGCAAGAGATAATGTTACTAATTTAGTGGCTTATTTCAAAGATCCGATGAGTTATGATGGAACGGATTCAATTTCGGAAATTCATCCAAGTATTAAGAGTGCTGATATTTTTCCAAAAATGCGTTCGTTAACAGATGAGGATTTATTTGCTGTTGCTGGTCATATTTTAATTCAACCAAAGGTTGTTAATGAGAAATGGGGTGGTGGTAAAATTTACTACTAATTTTACTTAAAATTGGCTAATAAGACGTTGTTTTAAGAATTTAAAGCGTCAACTGTCTTATTAGTCATTTTTTATTAATTAGTCGGCGTGATAAAAGAGATAGATCTCAAAAATTAAAAAATTACTTTTTTCAATATAATCGGTCCCACAAGCTATTAAAAACTGCGTGAGGTTACTATTTGGTGACCGAAAGGTTCCATTTAAAAAAGTAATAACCCGACCAGTTGCAAAATTAACAATAGTTTAGACCTCATAATTGACTTCTGTTTTATATACCCCGCACTGGTGGTTAAGTATCTAATATAACATTATTTCTTTATGTCTTTAGTCTTAAGTCACTTAAAGAAATTTTTCTAATTGGGCCGAGTTGGATTTGAACCAACGTAAGCTATGCTAGCGGATTTACAATCCGCCCCCATTAACCACTCGGGCATCGACCCATTAATCTACATGTTATTAGATTAACAAATAAGAATGACTTATTCAACTATTATATTTTTATTTATCTATAGCATATAGTTCTATAAATGGTTTAGGTAGATCTATAAAAGCACTATTATTATCCTCTTTTAAGGATAATTAATTTTAGAGAAAGAATACTATACCATATCGCTTGATATTGATTTATGATGTCGTCTTACCAAAATGCAGAATAAGTAGCAATTTGGATTAAAAAATCGCTACTTATTCTGCATTTTGGTAGCCGTCATTTCTAGACGACCTATAACAAAGTATTTAAAGGGTTTGAAGTAATAAATCTACGAATTTTATTAGTAATTAATATAAAGTAAATGCGTAGTATCTAGATTTTAATTACCTACAGAAAAATCCGTTTCGATTGGTTCGTTATCTGGCTTATTTCCTGTCGAAGCCTCATTTTCTCCTGTTTGGCTATAAACTTTTTGCCCTATTTCCATCATAAGCTGTTTTACTTCCTCAGTAAGTGACTTCATAGATTCTGTATTATCACTTTGCATCGCTGCCTCAAGTTGAGTAATGAGTGATTCAACCTTTTCTTTTTCAGTGGTATCAATTTTTGATCCTAACTCTTCAAGCTGCTTTTTAGTCTGATAGCATACTGAATCTGCTTGATTTTTAATTTCAATCTGCTCAGATTTTTCTTTATCCGCTGCAGCATTTGCTTCAGCTTCATTTACCATACGTTCAACATCTTCCTTTGGTAGTGTTGAAGCACCTGTTATTGTAATTGATTGTTGTTTATTTGTTGCTTTGTCTTTTGCTGTTACTGATAAAATACCATTTGCATCAATATCAAAAGTAACTTCAATTTGTGGTACTCCACGTGGTGCTGCAGCTATACCGTCTAAACGGAATGTTCCAAGACTTTTATTGTCTTTAGCTAGTTCACGCTCGCCTTGTAAAACATGAATTTCAACATTTGGTTGATTATCAACCGCGGTTGAGAATGTTTCCGATTTTTTAGTTGGGATAATTGTATTTCGCGGTGTAATTTTTGTTGTTATACCACCTAATGTTTCAACACCTAGTGATAGTGGTGTAACATCCAGTAATAATATGTCTTTAACTTCTCCACCTAATACTCCTGCTTGAACTGCAGCACCTACTGCTACTACTTCGTCAGGATTAACTGTTTGATTTGGTTCTTTTCCAAGTAATTTTTTAACTAATTCTTGAACTGCTGGAATTCGTGTAGAACCACCAACCAGAACGTTTTGATCAATAGCATCCGAAGTTAGCTCTGCGTCTTTTAATGCGTTTTTAATTGGTGTTTCACAACGATCAATTAAGGTAGCGCATAATTCTTCAAATTTTGCTCGTGTTAGCTCCTTCTCTAGATGTTTTGGTCCTTCTGGTGTTACTGAAATAAATGGTAAATTTATTGACGCTTGACTTAAGTTTGAAAGTTCAATTTTTGCTTTTTCTGCAGCTTCAGTTAATCGCTGTAAAGCTTGATTATCTTGTGTTAAATCAATTCCTTCAAGATCTTTGAATTCTTGAACAAGCCATTGTACAATTTTTTCATCAAAATCATCACCACCTAGATGAGTATCGCCTGAAGTTGCTAATACTTCAAAAACACCATCTCCAACTTCAAGAATTGAAACGTCAAATGTACCGCCTCCTAGATCAAAGACAAGGATTGTTTCGTTATCTTTTTTATCTAATCCGTATGATAGTGAAGCTGCTGTTGGTTCATTAATAATACGTAATACCTCTAATCCAGCAATTCGACCTGCATCTTTTGTTGCTTGTCGTTGTGAGTCATTAAAATATGCAGGAACTGTAATTACAGCTTGTTGCACTGTTTCGCCTAAATATTTTGTTGCGTCTTCAGCTAGTTTTCGTAATACTTGTGCTGAAATTTCTTCAGCTGCAAACTGCTTATTAAGTGCTGGACAGTCAAGTTTAATGATATCTTCAGTTTGTAAAACTTTATAGGAAACTTGTCGTAACTCTTCTGTAACTTCGTTTGTTTTACGGCCAATGAATCGCTTAATAGAGTAAAACGTGTTTTCAGGATTAATTACTGCTTGACGTTTTGCAATTTGTCCAACTAGTAAATCTCCTTTTTTTGTATATGCAACTACAGAAGGAGTTGTACGTTGTCCTTCTGTATTTGTGATAACTTCAGGTTTTCCACCCTCCATAACGGCAACAACTGAGTTTGTTGTTCCAAGATCAATTCCAATAACTTTTGCCATTTCTTTTTATATTATTTTTTCTCTAAGAAAAATTATAAGCAGTTATTTGATTTAAAAGAAGAGGTATTTACCCCCCAATTCTTAGTATTTTATAAATTTCGGTTTTGGTATTAGGAATAAATTATGTTTTTAACTGACTTTTTTTATATCTTTAAATAATTTCTAAAGCTAGACAAATCACTTAATTTTAATCTATAATAGACGTGTTTGGCCTTGATTTCGGGTTGAAATAAAAAATTCTTTTTTTGAATTTTGCATCGTTTATATGATTAGATAGTGAGAATTTGATATGCCCATTGGCCTTTTTGGTAGAAAACTTGGAATGACTCAAATATTTGCTGACGATGGAACATCTGTTCCAGTTACACTTATTAAAACAGAAACCTGTCAAGTGAGTCAGATAAAAACTATAGATACAGATGGTTATAATGCTGTTCAAATTTCTTACGTTGAACAAGCGTTACACAAATTAAACAAGCCGCGTACTGGTCATCTTAAAAAGTCTGGTGTTAAAGGGTTTAAATACTCTGGTGAGTTTCAGACTACGGATCCAAATGATTATAAATTAGGTCAGATGATTGGCGTAAATACTTTTAGTTCGGGACAAAAAGTTAATGTAACGGGTAAGAGTATTGGTAAAGGTTTTGCTGGTAACCAAAAGCGCCATAATTTTAGTCGTGGTCCAATGACCCACGGATCTAAAAATCATCGTCTACCGGGTTCGGTTGGTGCTGGTAGTACCCCAGGTCGTGTATACCCAGGAAAGAAAATGGCTGGTCAATTAGGAAGTAAAACCGTGACTATTAAAAATAGTGAAGTTTTATTTGTAAGTGATTCGGAAAACATTCTTGTTTTAAAGGGTGCTTTACCAGGAAAAAAAGAAAATATTTTAAAAATAGTACCTGTTGAATAAGGTCTGTTTTTTTATAACAGTTTAATTAAACACATTATTGTTTAATTGACTATGAGTAAGTATTTATACATATATGACCTTAAATCAAAAACCACTTATTTCGCTGGTAAAATATCCGATTCTAACTGAAAAAACAATCCAACTTTTGCAGAGTAATCAATATAGTTTTGCTGTTGATAAAAAGGCAACTAAGGTTTCAATTAAAGCTGCTATTGAAGAATTATTTGATGTTAAAGTAGTTGCGGTTAATACTTCTTTACGACCTTTAAAACGCCGTCGAGTTGGAAGATATATCGGTCAAAAGCCGCGTCATAAAAGAGCGATAGTTACACTCGCACCAGAAAACTCGATTACATTCTTTGAAGACAATTAGAAGTTAGGTGCGTATTTAAAAGCTTTAATAGTCTATCTTATATATAAAATTTATATGGCAATTCGTTTGTATCGGGCATATAGCCCAGGCACACGTTCTCGTTCTAGTTTATTTTTTGACGAGATTACAACAAATAAGCCTGAAAAAACTTTAACGTTTGGTAAAAAATCTTGTAGTGGACGAAATAATCGTGGCGTAATTACGCTTGGAAATCGTGGCGGTGGACATAAGAGAAAATATCGTATTGTCCATTTTAATCGAAAAGAGTCCAGTTTAGAAACTGATGTTGTTACAGCTAGAGTCGCTAGTATTGAGTATGATCCAAATCGTAATGCTCGTATTGCACTTTTACATTATGAAGACGGTACAAAGCGTTACATTTTATGCCCTCGTTCATTGAAAGTTGGTATGACGGTTTCGTCTGGAAGTAATTCTCCAATTGAAATTGGTAGCGCAATGCCACTTTCATCTATGCCGTTAGGTAGTATTGTTCATAATGTTGAACTAACCTTAGGTAAAGGTGGTCAAATTGCTCGAGCTGCTGGTACATACGCACAATTAATTGCGAAAGAAGGCGATTTTGTCACACTAAAGTTACCATCAGGTGAAATACGTTTAGTGCATAAAAAGTGTTATGCAACGTTAGGTCAGGTTGGAAATATTGAGTTTGCAAATGTGCGCTTAGGTAAAGCTGGTCGTAATCGTTGGTTAGGTCGACGACCTCATGTTCGTGGTGTTGTTCAGAACCCTATTGACCACCCGCATGGTGGTGGAGAGGGTCGTTCACCAATTGGGCGTGCACGACCAGTTAATCCTTGGGGTAAACCCGCTCTTGGTATTAAAACCCGTAAACCAACAAAAGCAAGTAGTAAGTATATACTTCGTTCGCGTCGTTAAGTTTTAATAATCTTGACCACGCTAATACGAAATTAATAATTAATTATTCGAATGACACGTTCTTTAAAAAAAGGTCCTTTTGTGGCTTCTTATGTTATGGAAAAAGTCGAAGCAATGAACGCGTCTGGTAAAAAAGATACGATTCAAACTTGGTCACGTGCATCTACTATTCTTCCAAACATGATTGGGCATACTTTTGCTGTTTATAACGGGAAACAACATGTTCCTGTTTTTGTAACAGATCAAATGGTTGGTCATAAGTTAGGTGAATTTTCACCAACACGAACATTTCGTTCGCATATTAAGAAAGACAAAAAATCGAAACGTTAGATTATGGCTACAAATTATTTACAAAATAATGAGGTGCGCGCTGTTTCTAAGTATATTCGTATGTCTCCGAGTAAGGTAAGACGTGTACTTAGACAAATTCAAGGTAAAAGCTATAAAGACGCCCTTGTTCTTTTAGAATTTATGCCTTACGCATCATGTGAACCTATTAGTAAGGTTTTACGTTCGGCAGCTGCAAATGCGCAAAATAATATGGATCTGGATGAAACAAAACTTTTTGTAAAGTCGGCATTCGCGGATCAAGGTCCTGTAATGAAACGCTTTCGTCCACGTGCTCAAGGTAGGGCATATCGTATTTTAAAGGCTACATCACATATAACTATTGTTGTGGCGTCTTAATAAAACATAATAGAATTTTTAATTAAAACATTTTTGTGGGACAAAAAACACATCCAACAGGTTTCCGAATCGGTGTTAATAAACCGTATGGTTCAACGTGGTTTGCAAACTACGGAGTTTATAGCAAGGTTTTACAAGAAGATTACAAAATTCGACAATTCTTCGAAAAAGAGTGGGAAACAGTCTATAGTAAAGCCGGTATCGCTAAACTTGAAATTAAACGAAAAGTTAACCAAATTGAGTTATTAATTCATGCTGCTCGTCCTAAATTAATCGCTACAAGTTCGGATGACGAACTTTCGATTGATAATATCGTTCTAAAATTGAAGCGTGAACTTAATGAGTTCAAAAAAATTCGTATTAAGGTTATACAAATTGCTAAGAGTGAGAATGAAAGTGCATTAGTTGCACGATCGTTAGCAGATCAATTAGAAAAACGTGTTGCTTTTCGTAAAGCTATGCGTCAAATGGGTCAGCGTCTTCAAAAAAGTGGGGTTAAAGGATTCAAAATTCAAGTTTCAGGTCGCCTAAATGGTGCTGAAATTGCAAGAGCCGAATGGGCTCGTGAAGGTCGTGTTCCACTTCAAACCCTTAGAGCAGATATTAGTTACGCTACTCATGAAGCACTAACTACTTATGGAATTTTAGGAATCAAGGTTTGGATCTTTGATAAGGAAATTATCCAGAAGTAGTATTTAAAATTTTATACAACACAATAATATCCTTATGTTACTTCCTAAGAGAACGAAATTTCGTAGATTACATCGCGGAAGATTTAAGGGAATTGCGACAAAGTCAAATACCGTTGTTTTTGGCGATTTTGGAATTCAAGCTTTAGAACCGGTTTGGTTAACATCCCGTCAAATCGAAGCAACAAGACGAAGTATCACTAGATATGTTCGTAAGCAAGGTAAAATTTGGATTCGCGTTTTCCCAGATAAACCAATTACAGAACGTGCTGCTGAATCACGAATGGGTTCAGGAAAAGGTACTCCTAGTTATTGGGTAGCAGTTATTAAACCGGGACATATTCTTTTTGAAATAACGGGTCTTCAAAAGGAAGCAGCTTATAAAGTACTTAAAACTGCTTCTTATAAGCTTCCAATTAAGACAAAAATTGTTCATCGTGTAAATTCAAACGTTGCATCCTAGTTTAGTCTTTATACTTTATAGAATAGATATTTTAATAATGGTTGTAAAAGAAAAAGTCGGAATTGTCGTTAGCGATAAAATGATTGATACACGGATTGTTGCCGTAAGTGATCGAATTATCCATAAACGTTACAAAAAAGTTATTACCCGTACTAAACGTTATGCTGTGCATGATTCGGAATTTAATTCTAAGTCCGGGGATAAAGTTCGAATTAAACAAACTGTTCCAATTAGTAAGACGAAAACTTGGGCAGTTACAAGTATTTTGAGAAAATCTTCAACTTAAACCTTTTAAATGATACAACCACAAACATGTTTGAGAGTTGCCGACAACAGTGGGGCAAAAAAACTAATGTGTATTCGAGTTCTTGGTAGTAATCGCCGTTATGGCTTTGTTGGTGATGTTATTATTGGGGTCGTTAAAGACGCTACCCCTAACCTTACAGTAAAACGTTCTGATGTTGTACGGGCAGTTATTGTAAGAACTAAACATTCAATTTCAAGGAATGATGGAACTCGTTTACGTTTTGATGATAATGCTTCTGTAATTATTAATAAAGAGAATAATCCTCGTGGAACACGTGTATTTGGTTCAATTGCTCGTGAATTAAAGGAAAAAGGTTTCACAAAGATTGTTTCTTTAGCACCAGAGGTATTGTAAGACTCATACGAAAAGTTTCGGCTTAGACAAGTATTATAAATAGTAATCTGATGAAAAAAGATTTAAAAAGTTTTTATAAACAAACTATTGTACCATCGTTAATAAATGACTTTGGTTACAAAAATATTGAGCAAGTGCCAAAAATAACCGCAATTTCTATTAATCGTGGTTTTGGCGAAGCCGCAAAAAATACAAAAGAACTTGATATTAGCGTAAAAGAGTTAGCGATCGTCACTGGTCAACAACCGATAGTTAATAATGCACGAAAATCAGTTGCAGGTTTTAAAATCCGAGATGGTATGCCTGTTGGTTTATCTGTTACATTACGTAATGAACGTATGTATGATTTTCTTGCTCGTTTAATTCACATTGTTTTACCAAGAATTCGAGATTTTCGTGGTATAAGTCCGAACGGTTTTGATGGACGTGGTAATTATAGTTTAGGGTTAAAGGATCAACTGATTTTCCCAGAAATTGTGTATGATGATGTTAACCAATTCCGTGGATTTGATATCACAATTGTTACTACTGCTAAAACAGATGAAGAGGCATTAGCGCTTTTAAAAGCTATTGGTCTACCGTTAGCAGCTTCGTAAATTTAACATTAATAAAAACAAAAGCATGACTAATGATACTATAGCGGATATGTTAACACGTATTCGAAATGCGAATTTAGCGAAGCATCAAATTGTACAAATACCTTCTACTAAAATTACAAAAGCAATAGCAAACGTATTATTTAATGAAGGTCTAATCGATTCGTTCGAAGAATTAAGTAATGGTGTAAGAGGATCACTTTTGCTTTCACTTAAATATACAGGTATTGATAGAAAACCTGTTATTGAAAAAATTCAAAGAATTAGTAAACCCGGTTTGCGCGTTTACAGTAATAGTAAAAAAATGCCACGTGTTTTAGGTGGTTTTGGTACCGCTATTATTTCAACATCGCGTGGTTTAATGACTGATCGTCAAGCACGTAGTGAGGGCATTGGTGGTGAGATTTTATGTTATATTTGGTAAAATTGAGGTAAATTATGTCGCGTATAGGTAAACAATCGATTGCCGTGCCACCAAAGGTTACGGTAAAACTTGAAAGACAAAAAATTTCTGTTGATGGGCCGAAGGGAAATTTATCTCGAATCTTACCTTCAGTTATTTGTTGTACATTAGATGAAAAATCTAACCAACTAGTCATCGAAAAAGCACAGGATACTCGATTAGCACAAGCTTTATATGGTTTATCGCGTACTTTAGTTTCGAATATGGTTACTGGTGTTTCTGATGGTTTTTCTAAAAAACTGCAAATTTCAGGTGTTGGTTATCGTGCTCAATTAGATGGAAAAGATTTAGTCTTAAATATGGGATATAGTCATCCAGTTCGCATGGTTCCACCACCGCAAGTTTCAGTAAGCTTAGATGGTCCAACAACAATAATAATTTCAGGTATTGAATTGGACGTTGTTGGTGAATTCGCTGCTAAGATAAGATCTGTTCGTCCACCTGAACCTTATAAAGGCAAAGGCATAGCGTATGAGGGTGAAATAATACGCCGTAAAGCTGGTAAAACAGGAAAATAAAAATGTCTGAGTTTTTAAATAAAAGAACGTTTTTAATTAACTAATTGATATGATAAATCCCAAAAAATCAAACAAACTACAGACTTCTAAAACTGATTGGCAAGAACGTGTTGTGGCAATTCAGCGTGTAACAAAAGTAGTTAAGGGCGGTAAAAAAATGAGTTTTCGTGCGGTTGTTGTGATTGGTAATGAACAGGGTAAGGTTGGTGTTGGTGTTGGTAAAGCTGGTGATGTTATTACTGCTGTAAAAAAGGGTGTAACAGACGGAAAAAAGCACGTTATTACTGTACCTTTAACTAGTGCAAATTCTATTCCACATGCAACTACAGGTCGTTTTGGTGCGGCAAAATTAGTCTTACGACCATCAGCACCTGGTTGTGGTGTAATTGCAGGTGGATCTACTCGAACAGTCCTTGAACTTGCAGGTGTAAAAAATATTTTATCAAAGCAACTTGGATCAAATAATTTGTTAAATAATGCACGCGCAACAATTGAAGGTTTAAGTTCACTTCGTTCATATAGTCTATAAATTTTGGTTCAAATTAACGAATTTAGAGTTTAGTGGAACAATCAGAAACAGCAGCACTTTTAAAGGCAAAAATAACAAAAATTTTGCTTCTTTTACTTCTTGTCCGTTTGGGTTTATATATCCCAGTTCCAAACATTGATTTAGATATATTTTCGCAAAACCAAAACACCAATCCTGTTTTTGGATTCGCTAAAACATTAACGGGAAGTTCGTTTTTAGGTATTGGTGCATTAGGTATTTTACCGTATATTAATGCGTCAATAATTATTCAGTTATTGATACCCGTAATACCTAAATTAGAACAATTACAAAAAGAAGAAGGTGAGTTTGGTCGTCAACAAATTACTCGATATACCAGGTACCTAGCCTTTATTTGGGCAATCGTGTTAAGCATTGGTATCGCTTTCTTTTTAGTAAAACCGGTTGTTTTTGATTGGAGTCTTGGTTTAGCAGTAGAGATCATTTTAGCTCTTACTACTGGTTCAATCCTTTCAATCTGGTTTTCGGAATTAATTACGGAAGAAGGTTTAGGTAACGGTTCGTCAATGCTTATATTTATAAACATTGTTGGAAGTATACCTAGTAGTTTTTCTAATATTAGTACTACTTTATTTAATAAACCCTCGTATTTAGAAAACTTTGGAACCGTTTGCCAAGGTTTAGTATTTTATATTCTTGTCGTTGCCATAATTGTAATTTTTCAAGATTCGTATAAAAAAATTGACATTGTTTCGGCAAAACAATTAAATATTAATTATAGTGGGCAAACTCAACAACTTTCAGAGCTAAAAAATAGTTATATTCCGCTTAAAGTTAATCAAGGTGGCATAATGCCATTAGTTTTTAGTTCAACAATTGCAGTTCTTTTTGCTTATCCGGTACAACTGTTTCTAAACTATGTATTAGGGTCTAATTCTTCTATTGCAAATAGTTTATTAAGTTTTTACTCGGTGGGTTTAAATGTTATTCTTGTGGTATTTTTTAGTTGCTTTTATGCAACTTTAGTTTTAAAACCAGAAGATATCTCGCAAAATTTGGCAAAAATGGCTTATAGTATACCCGGTATACGACAAGGTAAAGAAACAACAAAATATTTGGAAAAAACAGTCGCTCGCTTGGCTTTTATGGGTGGTATTTTTTTATCATTTTTAGCATTTTTTCCTTTATTGATTAGTAATCTTTTCCAAATTAATATTTTTAAAAACGTTACATCGTTATTGATTCTGATCGGGGTTATTACTGATGTTACTTCACAAATTCGTGGTTACCTTGTAGCACGTAAATATGAAGGTTTTAAACAATAATTAGATAGACTTTTTCTGATAATTGGGTTAGCATTGTTTATAAAAGTGCTTCTACATTTATCACTTTATACAAACAATTAATTAATAATGTAAGCAATTTTTTATGAAAGTTGTTAGTTCGATTGGAAATTTAAAAAATCGATCAAAAGATTGTCAAGTTGTTAAGCGTCGTGGTCGAATTTACTTAATCTGTAAAAGTGATCCACGCCTTAAAGTTAGACAAGGTCGAGCAAAAATGAAACGCAAATAATATAACTAATATAACAGATATTAAATGGTACGTATTTCAGGAGTAGATCTTCCGCGCAATAGGCGGATTGAAATTGGTTTAACTTATATATTTGGTATTGGTCTTACAAGTTCGAAGCAAATTTTAGCAGAAACAGGTATTTCGCCCGATACGCGTTGTATAAATTTAACGGATGAAGAGATTAACTCGTTAAGAACTCTTATTGATGAAAAATATCAGACTGAGGGAGATTTAAGACGTCTTTATTCGTTAAACATTAAAAGATTAACGGATATTGGTTCGGCGCAAGGTCGTCGTCACCGTGTCGGTTTACCTGTTCGTGGACAACGAACACGAACAAATGCCCGTACCCGTAAAGGTAAGATTAAAACTGTAGCAGCAAAGAAGAAAGCTCGTTAAACATTCTACAATTTACTATCAATTTTTTTATGATAAAGCAGATTAAACGATTTACGACAAAAAAATCGAAAAAGGCACCAGCTCTTGGTGTTGCACATGTTAAATCAACGTTCAACAATACAATTGTTAATATTACAGATAAACAAGGCAACACACTTTTTTGGGCATCTGCGGGTGGAAGTGGTTTTAAAGGTGCAAAAAAAGGTACACCTTTTGCAGCTCAATCCGCTGCAGAAAAAGCTGGTTCATTAGCTTATGAGCAAGGTATGCGTCAAACTGAAGTTATCGTAAGTGGACCTGGTAGTGGGCGTGAAACAGCAATTCGTGCTTTACAAGGGTGTGGCTTAGAAATTTCCTTAATTAAAGACATTACACCTGTACCCCATAATGGTTGTCGACCCCCGAAAAAACGACGTGTTTAAATTCTTAACACGAACTATTCTTGTTTATTAGTTTTGTGACCTATATTTCTAACTTATGTTTCAGATACAGTGTTTAAATTCAAAAGTTGAGAATACGACAAGTAGTCTTGCAAAATTTTGTATTGAACCGTTAAAAAAAGGTCAAGGCGTTACAATTGGTAATGCTTTAAGGCGAGTTTTACTTTCTGATCTTTCCGGTATAGCGATTGTAGGTGTGCGAATTAGTAATGTTAGTCATGAGTTTTCAACAATTCCTGATCTAAAAGAAGATGTTATTGAAATTCTTTTAAATTTAAAGCAAATAATCTTTAAAGGGCGTCTTGTTGAACCAGTCATAGCAAAGCTTATATTTCAAGGTCCAGGTATCGTTACGGCGCAAGATATTGAATTACCAGATGGACTGGAATTAGTTGAACCGTGTCAATATATTACGACTTTGACAGGACAAACTAATCTTGAAATGGAAGTTCTAATTGAAGCCGGACAAGGTTATTCGGTTAGTGAACAGTTTATTAATCGTCTCCCTAAAGGATTTTTAGCGGTCGATGCTATCTTTATGCCAGTACGTAAAGTAAACTTTTTTGTTGAAACATCGCGAAATAGTTCGTTTTCAATAATAGAAAGTTTAATTCTTGAAGTTACAACAGATGGTAGTATTCAGCCTACAGATGCAATTAGTAATGCGTCGGCAATTTTAGAAAATATTTTTGCATCTTTAACTATAAAAGATGATACTTCACCACCAGCACAAATCGTAATTGAAGAATCAGAAGTACAAAATGAATTTGATAACATTTTGTTAGAAGAGCTTGAATTATCAGTGCGTGCTTATAATTGTTTAAAACGAGCTAATGTACATAATGTAAGCGATTTACTAAAATACTCAAAAGAAGATCTGTTAGAATTTAAAAATTTTGGACAAAAATCATCGGACGAAGTTTGTGAAAGTTTGCAAAGACGTTTTGGTATTGTTTTAAATAAGATAAAAAATTAGATTTAATTTTTTTAGAATCTATTATAACGACTGCTAAGAGGCAAGATTATTATATTTCATCTTTGAACTTCAAATAAGGATATTATAAAAATTTAACTATTTAATATATAGAAAGAACAACTCTATTATGTCTTTCAATAATTCAGAAATGCAACCAGTTTATTTTGGGATTGGTCGTAGAAAAACATCCGTGGCTAAGGTTACCTTAATTCCAGGTAATGGTTCTTTGATTGTAAACCATAAACCCGGTTCATTATATTTAAATTACAATTCTCAATATATTAATTCGTCTAAGGCTCCATTGATCGCTTTAGGCCTTGAGAATTCGTATGATATTTACGTTAACACTCATGGTGGTGGTTTAAGAGGTCAATCTGACGCTATTAAACTTGGTGTAGCGCGCGCACTTTGTTATATATCAAATGAAAATCGAAGTCAGTTAAAAACGGAAGGTTTTCTTGTTCGTGATGCCCGTATTAAAGAAAGAAAAAAATACGGCTTAAGAAAAGCTCGAAAAGCGCCGCAATATTCAAAACGTTAATTTTATTATTAAGATTCAATATACTTTATGCCTAAAATGTCAATCCATCCAGAGTATTTTGAAAATGCCAAAGTGTATTGTGACGGTCAACTTGTTATGAAAGTTGGTTCAACAAAACCGTTATTAAAAGTAGATATCTGGTCTGGTACGCATCCATTTTATACAGGGTCTCAGAAACTTATTGATACGGAAGGCCGTGTAGAACGTTTCATGCGCAAGTATGGAATTGAAGATCAAACTTAGAACAAAAAATTTATGCCAACGATACAACAATTAGTTAGATTTGAACGTGTAACTAATAAAAAAACAAGTAAATCACCAGCATTGAAAATGTGTCCTCAAAGACGTGGTGTTTGTACAAGAGTTTATACGACAACTCCAAAAAAACCGAACTCAGCGTTGCGAAAAGTTGCACGTGTTCGTTTAACTTCTGGTTTTGAAGTAACGGCTTATATTCCTGGAATTGGTCATAATATTCAAGAACACTCGGTTGTTTTAATTCGTGGTGGTCGGGTTAAAGATTTACCAGGTTGCCGTTATCATGTAGTTCGTGGAAGTTTAGACGCTGGAGGAGTTAAGGATCGAAGAAATGGTCGTTCCAAATATGGTGGAAAAAAACCTAAAGGAAACTAAAGGATACATTATCAAATACTTTAATTAATTTAGACTATGTCACGACGAAATAGAGCCAAAAGGACGTTAGCACAACCTGATCCTATATATGGTAGCCGTCTAGTAAATTTATTGATTGCTCGTATTTTAAAATCAGGTAAAAAAGCAATCGCCCAAAAAATTGTTTATAATGCACTAGAAATTATTACAACAAAAACCGAAGAAAATCCAATTCTTATTTTGGAAAAAGCAGTAAAAAATGTAACACCACAAGTCGAGGTAAAGGCTCGTCGAGTAGGTGGTTCTACATATCAGGTACCGATCGAAATACGAGCGTACCGAGGGACAAATATTTCGTTAAGATGGATTCATGAGGCTGCAAAAACGCGTTCCGGTAAAGGTATGGCATTTAAGTTAGCGAATGAATTAATCGATGCTTCAAATGAAGGTGGTAATGCAATAAAAAAACGTGAACAAACCCATAAAATGGCAGAAGCGAACAAGGCTTTTGCTCATTTCCGTTATTAAATTTTATCAATTTTAGTTTCGCCAAAAGTATCCTTAAATAATATTTAATTTAAACATTTAATTTATAATGGCAAGAGAAAAGTTTGAGCGTTCAAAACCACACGTAAATATTGGTACAATTGGTCATGTAGATCATGGGAAAACAACATTAACAGCAGCAATTTCAGCAACTTTAGCTATTAATAGTGCAAAATCCGCGAAAAAATTTGATGAAATCGATTCTGCGCCTGAGGAAAAAGCGCGTGGTATTACTATTAATACAGCGCACGTTGAGTATGAAACAGAAACACGACACTATGCTCACGTTGATTGTCCTGGACACGCCGATTATGTTAAGAATATGATTACTGGTGCTGCACAAATGGATGGTGCAATTCTCGTAGTTTCAGCTGCGGATGGGCCTATGCCACAAACACGTGAGCATATTCTACTTGCTAAACAGGTTGGTGTGCCACATCTTGTTATTTTCTTAAATAAAGCAGATCAAGTTGATGATGAAGAGTTATTAGAGTTAGTAGAACTTGAAGTACAAGAACTATTAGAAAACTATGATTTCCCTGGCGATGAGATTCCTTTTGTTTCCGGTTCAGCATTAATGGCGTTACAAGCTTTAGAAGGTGGTCAAAAAGCTCGAGGTGAAGACAAATGGGTTGATTTAATCTTCAAACTGATGGATTCGGTTGATGATTATATTCCAACACCTGAGCGTGATACTGATAAAACATTCCTGATGGCTATTGAAGATGTTTTCTCAATTACAGGTCGAGGAACAGTAACAACGGGTCGTATTGAAAGAGGGGTAATTAAAGTTGGTGAGACTGTTGATATTGTTGGTATTAAAGACACACAAACTACAACAGTAACTGGTATTGAAATGTTCCAAAAAACATTAGATGAAGGAATGGCGGGTGATAATGTTGGTATTTTAATCCGTGGTATTCAAAAAACTGATGTTGAACGTGGTATGGTAATTGCCCAACCAGGAACAATTAGTCCACATAAAAAATTTGAGGCTGAAGTTTATATTCTAAATAAGGACGAAGGTGGTCGCCATACTCCATTCTTTACTGGTTATCGTCCGCAGTTTTATGTTCGTACTACAGATGTAACTGGTACAATTCTTCAGTTTACGGGTGATGATGGTAGCGTTGCTGAAATGGTAATGCCTGGCGATCGAATTAAAATGACTGCCGAATTAATTAACCCAATTGCGATTGAACAAGGTATGCGATTTGCAATTCGTGAAGGTGGTCGAACTGTAGGTGCCGGTGTTGTTTCAAAAATTATTGAATAACAATTATTTATTAAATTATGAGCTTATTAAGTTTAAAGCCAAAAAAACTGCGAATTGCTCTAAAGTCTTACGAATCGCATTTACTTGATGATTCATGTCGTCGAATTATTGAGGCGGTAAAATTAAATGGTACAGAAGTAACTGGTCCAGTTCCTTTACCGACTAAACGACGCATTTACTGTGTATTGCGTTCACCGCACGTAAACAAGGATTCGCGTGAGCATTTTGAAATGCGTACCCATAAACGTTTAATTGATGTGCATTCTCCATCAGAGAGTACTATGGAAAGTTTAAAGAATTTAGATCTTTCAGCTGGTGTTGATGTTGAAATTAAAAGCTTAGGTTAATAGTAAACAATAAAACTCTTAATTTATTTAGAACATAAATAAATTAAGAGTTTTATTATCAATAAGTTAAGGGCAAGGGTCTCTAAAGACGCTCGTATAGGTATTTTTAGTTTTTTTTAGTGTATAGCGGGACTGACGGGACTCGAACCCGCAACTTCCGCCGTGACAGGGCGGTGCTCTAACCAATTGAACTACAATCCCGATTGATTTGTTAAAACATTAAGTTACTAAAGCAGTATATTCTACTGGGGTTGATAAGTCAAGATATCGTTTCACTTATATTTTTATTTATTTGTTAAATGTATTAGTTCGATTTTTTTATAATTTATAATCTATTTATTGTTCATAGGTTTCATAGAAGATTGGTTATTGTATTAGGTATACAAATCTTCAAATAATTTTCAAGGTTAAGTAAATAATAAGTAAAGTTAACCTTATAAACTCGAATGACCAAAAAGTACCCGATTTATTAATTCAAACCCTTTAAATACGTTATAGGTGCTATAGGTCGAGATGATAATACTTTCTTGAGTGGGTGGAAATTGAACCAGGAGTAGTTAAAAAATTTGAATAATAGAGAATATTTATAATATAAACGACTTTCGAGATAACAATTCTTTATTTTTTTTATTGTTAGAAAATTTTAGTTACTGGAAAAATAAGGAATTGTAGAAACAACTGATGGTCTACAATTCGATAGAGAATTTCAATAACATCTTCTTCTCAAAACATCCTTAGGAATCTATTATTTCTTTTATATAAAAAATCTATTTTTAGATGCTTGACATTCTATACTAGTAATTAGTATTATTAATTCAGGTTAAAAGTTTATTTCATTTGAAACAATTGAATACCATGGAGAGTTTGATCCTGGCTCAGGATGAACGCTGGCGGTATGCTTAACACAT
>MDTD01049884.1_pt1 | contig 19145 bp, 18 predicted proteins | sample 811221 | NCBI WGS metagenome assembly MDTD01 (sample SAMN05326646, study PRJNA326480) | marine metagenome | isolation source: seawater | place: Pacific Ocean: South West | collected 2011 | reverse complement strand
AAAATTGGGGGATAGTTTAATTGGTAGAACAGCGGGTTTTGATCCCGTCAGTCCAGGTTCGAGTCCCGGTCCCCCAGCCACCTAACAATCCGGGGTAAACATTGATTAGAGTATTTTCTTATAAAGTAAAAGTGTTATTTATTGCGATTACATTATCTAAAAATTTGTATGCTCAAATGAATTATGAAACCTTGTTTTACCAGTCTCTCTCAAAATGGAAAATAAATTATAAGTCTTTAGAAGGGCATAAAGCAGGAGCTGCTTGTATAAATAAGGAAATAACTAATGTAAACAAGATAGAGGCACTTGGTTTTAGTTTTCAATCTTATGATATAAATTACGCTAAAGAAGTTGCAATGACGGGATGTAAACAAATGAAAAAAAAAAAAATCTTAAAAGACTGTAAATGCGAAATTATTATAGTGAATGATAAAGCTATAAAGGAGATTAAATGAAATATTTAAAAGTTAATGACTTATGTCAAAAGTTAATTGATTTACATAAAAAGTACAATTTAACAGATTTAGAAGTGAAAGTTACAAAAAATGAAAGTAAATCTATTAAGACTAGAAATGTTAAATTAGAAAATATAGAAAAGTCTTCTTCTTTAAATTTCGTGCTTAATGTTTATAAAGGAAAAAAGAGAGCTAGCATAAAAAATAATAATTTTGAACAAATTAATGAAATTGAATTACTAGAAAGAGCGAGTAGTATGGTCAATTCTCTGCCTGAAGAAACTCATTCTAGCCTTCCTGATGCAACACATTATCCTAATAATATAAAAAATTTAGACATATTTGATAATGAGTTATTTTCTGAAAGAAAACTAAAAGAGATGGCAATGGAGGCTGAAGAGGCAATGTTGGAAACAAAAAATATTACCAATACTGAAGGGGCTACTGCTAGTATTGTAAAAAAAAGCACAAAGATATTTTCGTCAAGAGGTTTTTCTGCCAGCTATAAAAAATCTTTAAATAGTATATCTGCTATAGCAATTGCTGGAAAAGATATGAATATGCAGAGAGATTATGAATTTGCTACTTCTACTCATATGAATGATCTTCCTGTTATGTCTACAATTGGAAAAAAAGCAGCAAACAGAGCTACTTCAAGATTGATGTCTAAGAAGATTAAAAGTTGTACTCTAGATGTGGTCTTTGAACCTCGTGTGGCTAAAAGTATACTTTCTTCATTTTCGTCTTGTATTAATGGAAATTCAATAGCTAGAGGGACGTCTTTTTTAATTGGAAAAAAAAATAAATCAATTTTTAGAAAAGGTATTAATATAACCAACAATCCTCTAAAAGACCGTTGTATAGGTTCCGTACCTTATGACTATAATGGCGTAAAAAACTCAAATATATATTTGGTAAAAGATGGTGTTTTGGATAATTATTTCCTTAATACTAGATCTGCAAGACAATTAAATATGAAACCTAATGGCAACTCATCACCTTACAATCTAATATTAGAAAATGGTAAAAGTTCAGCTGAAGAATTAATTAAAAGCATAGATAGGGGATTTTATGTGACAGAAATGTTAGGTATGAGCTTCAATCAAGTAACCGGAGATTATAGCAGAGGAGCAACTGGATTCATGATAGAAAATGGTATTATAACCTACCCTGTAAGTGAAGTAACCATTGCAGATAATATGAAAAATATGCTAATGAAATTATTACCTGCAAATGATCTTGTAATAAATGAAAATATTAATACTCCAACCATATTGATAGAGAAAATGAGCCTTGCTGGCATCTAAAAATGGTATTTTTTGCATATAATTTTTTACTGTTATCCTTTCTTCCCTGTACTATCTTGTATTTTTTTTTAAGGTTAGTATTTGGCAAAGAGGATAAAAAAAGATTTTTAGAAAAATTTGGTTTTTATAATATAAAAAGAAAGAAAAATGTTAATTTGATTTGGTTTCACGCCTGCAGTGTAGGAGAGGCAAAATCTATATTTTCCTTAATTGATATTTTTTTACAAAATAATTATCAAATACTAATCACCTCTAGTACAAAAATGTCTTCTGTTTATATACAAGAAAATTTTCAAGAAAAAGTAATTCATCAATTCCTTCCTATTGACTATAAATTTGCAGTTTTAAGGTTTTTACAACACTGGAAACCCAATATAGGTGTTTTTGTTGAATCCGAAATATGGCCTAACTTGATTCTGTCCTCAAAAAAATTAAATATACCGTTATGTCTTATACAAGCAACTTTTTCAAATAGGACAATTAAAAAATGGCATTTCTTTAGAAAATTTTTTCAATTTTTAATGAGTAACTTTAAATTCATAGTTGCACAATCTATCGATGATAGAAATAGAATTTGTGACTTTGTTGATATAAATATTGCTGAAGTTTGTAATATGAAGCTTTCTTCCCAAAAACTTAGTGTTGACTTTAAGGAGGTCGCGAAGATAAAAAAAATATTAAAAAATAATAAAATAATAGCAGCATTGAGCACACATTCTGGTGAAGAAAAAATGATAATCAATACTTTTATTAAGGTAAAAAAAAAGTTAAAGGATACTGTCCTCTTTATACAACCCAGACACCCAAGTAGAAAAAAAGAAATAATTCAAGTTATGAAAGCAAGAAAAGTTAGTTTTAAAGTAAGGTCAGATTTAGAATATCCAAAACATAATACGGACATCTATTTATACGATACATTTGGAGAAAGCGGAAACCTGATAAGTCTATCTGAATTAATAATACTAGGCGGGACTTTAGTACCTATAGGCGGGCATAACTTAATAGAGCCAGCCCAGTTTGGAAAATGTATCATATGTGGTAAATACTATGATAAAATAAAGGATCTAGTAAGCTTATTTAGAAAAGAGAAAGCCATAATAACCACTAATTCCATAGAGCTTGACCAACTAATAATTAATTTGCTAAAAAATGATATCATTTTAAGAAAAACTGGGAAAAATGCTAAAAGCTTAACAAATAAGTTTAGTAAGCCAGAAAAACATTTATATAATAAAATTCGATATTTAAATGAAAACAATGAAAACACCAGCATTTTGGTTTAAAAAAAATAGCATATTCAAATATTTGCTTTTTCCCTTAACCTATTTATGGAGAATTGGTTTTTCATACAAAAAACTTATAACAGAGCAAAAATCTTTCCCCATACCTATAATATGTATAGGTAATGTTATAATGGGTGGTGCTGGAAAAACACCACTAACAATCGAAATATCAAGAAACTTAAAAGATATTGGAAAAAATGTTCACATTGTTTATAAAACTTTTGATACCAAAATCAATAAAGATGTATTAGAGGTTAGCAAAAAATCTAATCCTGAGGAAGTAGGAGACGAACCAATAATTGCTTCATCTGTAGCAAGAACCTGGATATCTAATGATAGAAGAATAGGGATAGAAAAAGCAATCAAAAACAAAGCTGATATAATACTTTTAGATGATGGATTGCAAGATTATAGCATAAAAAAAAATATTTCATTGCTTGTTGTAAATGAGAAGCAAGCTTTTGGAAATAATTGTTTATTTCCTTCAGGTCCACTGAGAGAAAATGTTAGAAATGGCATAGCTAAGTGTGATTGTATATTTTACTATGGAAAAGATGATACATTTGGTGAGTTAGTACCAAATTGTAAAAAACCAATTTTTTTTGTTAGCTACATAAAGCCTAAAAAAATTATTAAGAAACTTTTAAATAAGGATTTAACTGCCTTTGCTGGTATAGCTCATCCTAATAATTTTTTTGATATATTAGAAAGATATAATTTAAAAGTAGTTAAAAAATATTACTTTGGTGATCACAAGAAATATACTAAAAGAGAAATTAATAATTTAATAAAAAATTCTGATTCTATTAATTCTCGATTAATAACAACAGAAAAAGACTATGTAAAATTGCCAAGTATGTACAAAAAAAAAATAGACTATTTACCATTAAACATTAAGTATGATATTAAAAATTTCATTCATATTCTTAAAAGTAAGATAGATGGTTTTTAGAAATATAATTCAATATATTCCTTATATATTTTTGTTAAGCTTACTTTCACTATTCAAGGTTATAGGAAGGAAATACTCTTCTAATATATCATCTTATTTTTTCACTTTAATAGGGCCTTATACAAAACATCATAAAAGAGCAAAAAGAAATATTAAAATTGTTTGGCCAAGAATAGAAAGACATGAAGGCAACAAAATCTTATTTAATATGTGGTCTAACATAGGAAGAAATTTTGGAGAATTTGTTTTTCTTAATAGAGAAGTTCCTCAAAATAATAAGTATGTAAAAATATATGGAATAAAAATATTAAAAAAGATTTTTCTTGTAAATAAGAGAAAAAAAAAAGGTATAATATTCTTTTCAGCACACTATGGGAACTGGGAGTTGGCCCCAAAGGTTTTAAGCAGTTTGGGATTAGATATTCTCACAATCTATAGAAAATCAAATAATAAATATATAAATAATTTAGTTCAGTCGATGAGAGAGAAGTATGCTAGTTATACTCCTAAAGGAGATGTTGGAGCTAAAAAATCATTTCTTTGGCTTCGTAGAGGAAAATCTCTTGCATTAGCTATGGATCAAAAACTTAATGAAGGAAAAATTGTTAAATTTTTAGGAAAAGAAGCTTATACAGCTTCAGCTATTGCTGAATTAGCTATCAGAATGAACCTAGATATTGTTCCAATAAAAACTCTGAGGAAAGAACTTTATAACGAAGTTTCTTTCTATAGCAAACTTAAAAAACCATCTAATCATTTAACTCACGAACAAAAAGTCTTTTTTATATTGGAAGAGGTAAACTCTTTATTAAGCAAGTGGATCAAAGAAGATCCGAGTCAGTGGCTATGGATACATAGGCGTTGGTCGAAAGATCTATACGATTAAAAGTTAATTAGAGATACCTCCAAGTCCAAGGACTATTTCCGGATCAATTCGTACTCCCCTCAGTTCCATTCTCCAATCAAGATGTGGACCTGTAGACCTACCAGTAGAACCCATATAAGCAACCTCGTCACCCTTTTTAACTATATCCCCAACACTAACTAATATTTTTGACAAATGCAAAAGCGAAGATGTGAGTCCCATACCATGAGAAATTATTATTGTTCCTCCGGAAAAATATAAATCTTTCTCTGACAAAACTACAACTCCGTCGCTAGGAGATAGAATTACTGTACCTTCTTTATTAGCTATATCTATTCCATAATGTGGCCTCTTAGTTTCTCCATTCAATATTCTCTGACTTCCATAAACACCTGTAATTATACCTTGTACTGGCATTTCAAAGCCTCTTTTATAGTATGGAAAATCAAAAAAAATTTTTTTTGCTTCTTTTACGAGAATTGACTCATTCTTTATCCTTTTATAGTAATTTTCTGGCGGTGTAACTTTCTTCTTTTCAATATTGTTTATTCTTTGTATCTTATAATTTCTTTTTTTTATGGTTATTAATTTTTTATCAACTTTACCATTATCGTATATCAATTTTATTGTAGAAGAAGGTTTATTATCTCTGCTAAAACCAATGATAAACGAACCATCTCTGGATACTGGAACAACCTTAGAGTCAAAAAAAACCTTGGTTGTATTATTTACTTTTCCATATGCAATACCACCTTGTATAAAACTTCCATTTAAGTCCAAAGCAAATATTATATTCTTATAATTAAAGAACATAAAAATAATTAAATAAAAATATCTGAAATTTTTATTTTTCAATTTTTTTAACATTTGCAAATATTTTTCCTTTTAAGAACTGAATATTTAAATTGTCATTTACTTTTACTTTATTAATAGTTTTTACTAATTCATTTTTATCATTTTTTAGTAATACGAATCCTTTTTCTAAAAGTCTTTGGTAAGAGGATGTTTCTAAGATTTTAATATAATTTTCTAAGGATTTTTTTTTAAATATTAAAAATTTTGAAATAGCATTAAAGTAAGATTCTTCTAATTTTTTTAATATTTTCTCTCTATTTTCTATATATCTTCTGGGTTTTTTGAGAAATGTTTTGCTTAAAATAGAATTATAATTAAATATTAGACTACTAACCCTCTCTTCAACTATTTGAAAGTTGTTTACATAATTATATTTTAAAATATCAATGATTTTCTTTGGATGGGTAATTTTTGATTTAACTGCTTCGTACCTGTAAAAATTTTTCTTGATATTTGATTGAATATTATTTTTCAGTGCGTACTCTAATGAAACTAAACTTTCACTTAAAATTTTTAAATCTGGTACTGTAATGTCAGCAGCATTTGTTGGAGTACTTGCTCTTTTATCAGCAACTAAATCAGCTAAAGTATGATCTGTTTCATGTCCCACTGCTGATACAATAGGTATACTAGATTGGTATATAGCCTCTATAACTCTTTCACTATTAAAAGGCATTAAATCCTCGATACTACCACCTCCTCTTGCAATAATAATTACATCTGGTTTTTTTCTTAATCTGTTAAAACCATTTATGGCATTGCTTAACTGGTTTTCAGATTTTGGTCCTTGCACTGATGCTGGCCATAATATTAGATGACTTGGGAATCTCTCACTTATAGTCTTTTTAATGTCTTCTATAACCGCTCCAGATAAAGATGTCACTATTCCTATTATTTTTGGTAAAAAAGGAATTTTTTTTTTCTTATTATCATCAAAATATCCTAATTTTTTGAACTTGTCTTTTCTTCTTTCTATAATCTTCAGTAATTCGCCTTCGCCAGCTAATTGAATATCTTCAATTATGAAATTATAATTAGATCTTTGCATATGGGTGCTAATCTTTCCAACTGATATTATCTCCAGGCCATCTTCAGGAAAAAATTCTAAGTAACTTACTCTATTCTTCCAAATACGACATGATAATAAAGAACTCTCGTCTTTAAGATTAAATAATAGGTGTCCATTCCAATTCTTATAACCTGTTATTTCGCCTCTTACTTTTACTCTTTCATACTTTCTTTCTAGGCTATCTTTTATAGAGTTTGATAATTCAGTAACGCTGTATACGGGAATATTTGACATTTTTATGTTAAAGTAATTGTTATTTATAAATAACATATTTTTGGGTATATTAAAGTATGAATATTCTGGTTTTAGGAAGTGGTGGTAGAGAACACTCCATATGTTTAGCCTTAAAGAAATCTAAGATTCTTAATAAGATCTGGTGTGTACCTGGCAATGCTGGAACAGAACTACTATGCAACCGTACAAAGAGTAAATGTAGTTCTTTTAATGAAATTTTAATCTTTTGTAAAAGTAATAAAGTTAATTTAGTAATACCCGGGTCTGAGGAATATTTAGATAAAGGAATTGTAGATTTCTTAAAAATTAATAATGTTAAAGTATTAGGGCCCACTAAAGAAGCCGCTAAGCTTGAGTCATCAAAAATATTTACTAAGAAGATTTGCAATTTATCGGGGATTAAAACTGCTCACTCTATTATATATAATAACGCAAATGAAGCCTCATCAAGCATAATAAAGCAAAAATTTCCATTAGTACTTAAATTAGATAATTTAGCAGCTGGAAAGGGAGTAGTGGTTGCAAAAAGAATTTCAGAAGCAAAAAGTTTTTTAAATAATGTAAAAAAAGGAAATATAGGAGATAAAAATTCTAAAATTCTTCAGGAAGAAGTTTTAGTAGGAGAAGAAGCTAGCTTCTTTTTTATATCAGATGGAAAAACAGCTAAATTTTTAGGTAGTGCAAAAGATTATAAACGAGCTGAAGATGGAAATAAAGGCCTAAATACAGGAGGAATGGGTTGCATCTCGCCTTCTCCCTTAGAAAGTAAGGTCTCTATTAGAGAAGTTTTGAAAAAAATTATAGAACCTACTTTAAAAACCATGAGAAATATAGGTTATCCCTATATTGGAGTAATGTATGCTGGAGTAATGTTTACAAAAAAAGGAATATATTTGATTGAATATAATGTGAGATTAGGCGATCCTGAATGTCAGGCTATATTAAATAGATTAGAGTCTGACTTCCTTCAAATATGTTTAAATTCAGAAAGACAAATGTTAGATAAAGTTGTTATTAATTTAAGTAAAAAAAAATCACTATGCATAGTTATGACAAGTAAAGGATATCCAGAAAAATATAAGAAGGGATTTGTAATATCGGGAATAGAAAACAAAAATGTAAAGGATAATGTTTTAATTATTCATGCGGGTACTAAAAGAAAAGGAAATAAAATTTTAACAGCTGGAGGGAGAGTTATTAATATTTTAGTTAAAGAACATAATCTGAAAGAGCTAGTTAAAATTGCTTACCAAAGAATAAAGTCAATACATTGGAATGGTTGCTTTTATAGAAATGATATAGGTCAATAGTTTTTTCTTATTTTTTTAAAAAATTTCTTGATCATTTTCTCTGACTTTTCTTCTCCGAGGCCTCCATATACTTCCGGCCTGTAAATGCCAAGGTCTCTATTATAAATCCTGCTTCCATTCTCTAGACTTCCTTTTTTAGTGTCATAGGCTCCAAAATAAAGATTTTTGATTTTGTATTTTGATATTACGTAACTACAAACAAAGCAAGGCTCAAGAGTTACGTATAAATTAAAGTCGTTTAATATATTTGTTCCTATTTTATTTGCTGCCCCCTTAAGAGCTAATATTTCTGCATGTGATAAATGGTCGTTCATGGTTTTTATTAAGTTATGAGATTTAAAAATTATTTGCTCACTATTATAGACAACAGCTCCTACTGGCACCTCACCTTTATCAAAGGCTTTTTTTGCCTCTAAATGTGCAACTTTTATTATTTGAGATAATTTCAAAATATTATATATTACTAAAAAAAATAAAAATTATGTTAAAGAAGCCATTAATTGGTTTAACCTTAGACCTCGAAACAAAAAAAACTTACTCAAAATTCCCTTGGTATGTAATTAGAAAGAACTATTGTTCAACTATAGTCAAATATGGTGGCATACCAATTCCTCTAGTTTATGATAACAAAAATATTAAAGAAATAATAGATATTATAGATGGTTTGGTTATAACAGGAGGTGCATTTGATATTAACCCTAATTTTTTTTCAGAAAAACGTAAATATGGAAATGTAATTACGAAGGAAAAAAGGACAGAATTTGAATTTAGTATTTGCGACAAATTTCTTTCAATAAACAAGCCTGTGTTAGGAATATGTGGAGGACAACAACTTCTAAACGTTGTTTACGGAGGTACGCTTGTTCAAGATATTGAAAATGAAATAAAAACTAAAATAAAACACGAACAAGAAAACCCTAGAAATCAAACAAGTCATTCTGTAAATATTTTAAAAAATACCAAATTATTGGGTATAGTAAAAAAAGAAAAAATTAAGGTAAATAGTGCTCATCATCAAGCAGTTAGGAAAATAGGATATGGTCTCTGCTTAAATGCTATTGCACCAGACGATGTTATTGAGGGTATTGAAGATAAAACTAAAAAATTTTGTATAGGTGTTCAATGGCACCCAGAGTTTCTTATTGAACAAAGTGATAAAAATATTTTTGAAAGTTTTATAAGAGAAAGCATAAAATAAAATATTACTTATGAATAATAATATACAGTTTAATAAAGATAGAACTAAAACATTTATAGTAGCATTTAATAAACCAAAAGGGGTAATAAGCACTCATAAGGATGAAAAAGATAGAGTTAAAGTATATGATTTTATTCCTAATAAATTAGTAAAATACCTAGGAGGAAAAATTCATTCAATTGGCAGACTAGATTATAATTCGCAAGGACTGTTGTTATTGACTAACAATACAAAATTAAAAAGTTATTATGAAAATCCACAATCTGGGATTATTAGAATTTATAGAGTTAAAATTCAAGGGTTAATAGACAGTAATCAAAAAAAAAGAATACTAGAAGGAATTAAAATCAATAACAGGATTCATGATGTGAAAAGTTTACAATTGATTAGTAATACAAAAACTTACTCTTGGTTAAAAATATCTTTAGATAAAGGAATGAACCAGCATATAAGAAAAATTTTTAGTAAATTTAATATCTCTGTAAATAAACTAATTAGAATACAATATGGACCTTATAAATTAGCCAACCTTAAAAGTGGAGAAATAAAAATTCTTAGTTACAAAAAACCTTTTAAAAAAGAATGTTAATAACTGGTGGAAAATTTAAATCAAGAAAAATAAGCTCTATTAAAAATAATATCGTACGACCTACTTCAAATAAAGTAAGACAATCTATATTTAATGTTCTAATTCATAGATTTGAGTTTAATGATTGGCGACACAAAAATCATATGCTTGACGCATTTGCAGGTTCAGGGATTATTTCATTCGAGGCCATGTCTAGGAATATTAGAAAATCCACTCTAATTGAGGAAGATAATGTAGTTTATGAAAATATTCTTATTAATATAAACGAACTCAGTCTAGAAGATAAAGTTACTATTTTAAACAAAAGTTTCTTTGATATGATTTCCTTTGATGCTAAGTTTAAACTTTTTTATTTAGATCCACCTTATTATAAAAACCTATGTAATATTTCTCTAGAAAAGATATTTGATGAGAAGTTATATAAAAAAAAAGCTATTATAGTCTGTGAAACAGAGAAGAGTTTTAAATTCAATCTTTCTTTTAAAAAATATTTAATATTTAATAAAATATATGGAAGTATTAAAATTAGTTATTTATTAACAAACTAAATTCTACCAAATAATTTCTCAATATCCTTTATAGATAATTCTATAAATGTTGGCCTTCCATGGTTGCATTGTCCTGAATTGGGAGTTTTCTCCATAAGTCTTAGAAGTGCATTCATTTCCTCAATATTAAGCGACCTTCCTGATCTTATACTATTATGGCACGATATACTCGAAAATATTCTTTCTATGTTAGAATTTTTAGCATCAATTTTTCCTATGCTTTTAATATTTATTAATAAGTCTTCCATGAGCTCTTGTATATTAATTTTCCCTAAAATAGAAGGTATTTCTCGAATTAAAATACTATCTTCTCCGTAGTCTTCGAAAATAAAACCTAATCTGTTAATTTCTTTTTCATTTCTAAACAACAGTTCTCTATTTTCCTTAATTTTTATAATTTCAGGTATAAGTAAAACTTGTCTTATATTTTCTTTTTTTAAAAAACTGCTTCTTATTCTTTCTAAAACTATCCTTTCATGTGCAGCATGCTGATCTATTAGTATTAACTTTTCTTCTGTTCGCGAAATAATAAACATTTTATTAATTTGAAATAAAGCCTGTCCTAACCTAAAGCTTTCTTTTGTATCTACTAATTTTTTATTATTAATTTTATATTCTTTAAGATTATCTATAGATCTAAATTGAAACTGGATATCTATATCTTTACTTATATTAGAACTATGTTTAAAACTACTTATTAGATTCTTCTCAAACGAAACTGAGCTAAGCAAACCTGCATCTTTAAGAGTTTCCCTTATAGTTTTTATTAGTACAGAATTAATGAAATTTCTTTCTATTATCCTTACTTCAGATTTTGTAGGATGCACATTAAAATCTAAATTATCTTCTTTAATGTTAAAGAATAATGCCACCACTGGAAATCTTTTACTTGATATTAATCCAGCATAGGCAGCTTTTATAACACCTAGTATTTGTCTATCTCTAATTACTCTATTATTAAGAACTATAATAGTTTCTGTCCAATTAGGTCTAGTAAATGTAGGTATACTAATAAATCCTTCGATTGAGAAAAAATTTTTTTTTACATTTAAATTAAGAGAACTTTTTATAAATTCTTCTCCTAAAACTTCATTAATCCTATTAAGGATTTGCTTTTCTTTTCTCACCACAGAAAATAAATATTTCAACTTGCCATTTTCATTATAAGTAATTGAAACCTGAGGATGAGAAAAAGCTATTTTTTTTAGAGTATTTCTAATGGAATAAGTTTCTGCACGGGCGCTTTTCATAAATTTTCTTCGTACTGGAATATTTTTAAAAATTTCTTTTACTGTTACTTCCGTTCCTTTTCTACCTTTGGAAGGAATTAATGTTGATTTTTTTTTGTCTTTAACTATTATTTTTTTTGCTTCTCTCATACTTGAGGTTTTGCTAATTATTGTTAATGAGGATGCTGCAGCAATAGCATAGAGTGCTTCTCCTCTGAAACCAAGAGTTTTCACTCCTGATAAGTTTGTATTAAGTAATTTTGAGGTTGCATGTCTTTCCAAAGAGAGGTCTAAGTATTTTTCCTCTATACCAGACCCATCATCAATAACTTTTATAAAGAAACCTTCTTTTTCTGCAACGAAAACTTCAATATTTTTTGCTCCAGCATCTAAAGAATTCTCAACTAGCTCCTTGACTATTGAATACGGCCTCTCAATCACCTCACCTGCAGCTATTGCATTTATAATATCATTGCTTAATTTTCTAATTTCATACATTATTAGCTAATAGTTTATTAGTGGACTTTTTTGCTTTTTCTACAGCAGGTTGGTCGAAGGGATTAATATTTAATGCTAATCCTAATATTGAGACTTCCATCATTAAATTTGTCATTAGCTGAACAGCTGACTTAAAAGTATCATCTTCTATGTATATGATTCTGACAGGTATTTTGAGCTTTTTAAGTTCTAATATAGTAGCATGGCTCATTTTATTGATGATTTCTCCAATAGATTTATTATTCAAATAAGGCGGAAGTATATTACTTTTATCTATAATTTTAAAATTTTTACTTCTTTTTTTTGGAACAACAACGGTAAAAATAAGATCTTTTTTTCCGTCAATCCACATCTGAAGTTGACTATGTTGGTCTACTGATCCAATAGCAGGCATCAGGTGTATACCTTTTCCCTTTTTTCCAATAGATTCTGCCCAAAGTTGTCTATACCATAACATAAGCGTTTGAAAGCTTTCTATGTAGCATAGAAAAACATGGCCTGAAATCTTCCTATTACTTACAAAATTTACTAAAGAAGAAATATTTTTTTTACTAGTTTTTTTATTTTTGTTCAAATAATCTCTAAAGTGCCTGTTCGCAAGATTTTTAATTTTTTGTGAGTCCAGTCCAGCTATGTGCAGAGGTAATAAGCCTAACATACTAAAACATGAGTATCGACCCCCTATATTGGAGTCGCTATAAACAATTGGTATCTTTCTATTTCGAGCTAACCTCGATAAAGTTGAGTTCTTATTATCAGTTATTACAATGCTATTACTACTTAACTGAATATTATTGAAAAAATGTTTTTCAATTATACTTATGATTGATAGAATCTCAAGAGTCTCACCAGATTTACTAATAATTATAAAACCTATGCTTTTATCTGAGACAGATAATAATTTTTTCCTTATATAGGCAGGATCTATGTTTTCTAAAAAGGTTATCTTATCATTATAATCTACATCTAGTATTGTTTTAGCACCTAAACTAGAACCTCCTATTCCTATTAGAAAGATTCGTTTTTTATTTTTAAATTGATTACTTATACTCCTTATTTTTTTAAATAAAAGTTTATCTTCTTTGCTTGATAAATAAGTAAACTTGGTATCAATATCTTTATCTAGAGAATTAAATATTTTATCTATTCTATTCCTATATAACAAAGATAACTTGCTTCGGTTTTTACTCCATCCTTTAATATCTGTAATCATTTTAATAAATTATAAAATTTGCTAATTAAGTATAACTTGAGCCTTGGCTTTTAAAATATCGGTAATCAATTCTTTATCTTGTTTACTCCTTTTCTTTTTATTAGAATTTTTCTTTCCTAACAAAATATCGTCTATACTAAGCTCGTTTTCATATGCGTCTTCTTCACTAATAGAGTTTGATGAATTTTTCATACTTACTTGCTCTTTTCCTGGCGGCCTAAGGACCATATCAGGTGGCATTATAAGAGGTCTTTTTTTAGTTAAAGTATATGGGTCTAAAGTTTTTTTAGAAAATAAAGGGGATCCACCACAGGAAACTAAAACCAAACTCAGTTTGATCAAAAGTAAATTAGTTAATATTTTTTTTATCATAAAACAAATTTTCAAAAACTAGGATTATAACTCCAATTGTAATAAAGATGTCTGCAAAATTAAATGCAGGCCAATGATAATTATATAAAAAAATGTCAATAAAGTCTATTACGCCTCCAAAATAAATTCTATCAATTGCATTACCGAAAGCTCCTGCTGATATTAATATCAAGGCTGAAACAACTAATTTATTGTCGGATAAGAGCGATGTAATAAATACTATTGTACCAACTAAAATTGAAAAAATACTAAAAAAATATCTATTAAATATACCCCCATCACTAAATAATCCAAAACTTATTCCTGTATTTCTTACAAATACTATGTTTAAAAATGGAAATATGTTTAAATCTGCAAAATTATTGTTTATCATTATCTTAGATGTAAATATTTTTGCTATTTGATCAAAAGTTATTAATAAAAAAAATAATAAAGTTAGTAATATGTTTTTCTTTAAAAAACTATTCTTTTTTTTAATCATGAAGATTATTTTTGCTAATTGCATCTATACATCTTTTGCACAAGTCAACTGTTGAAGACACTTCTTCTTTGTGTTGCCAACATCTAAGACATTTTTGATACTTTGTTTTATATACCCATATTTCTATCTTTTCTGTGTCACTAATATATGAGGTGAGATATTCATCAGGTATCTTCTGGTTTATCTGAATTAATCCAAATTCAGCTATTAAGCAAATTTGTGTCATTTCCAAATCTTTTATTAATTTTTCTATGCTGTTGTCTTCTATTTTAATCAAAATTTTAGCTTCTAAACTAGTTCCAATTTTTTTTTCATTTCTAGCCAATTCTAGTGCCGTGTTCACTAACCTCCTAATTTTTTTTATTTCATCCCATTTTTTTACTAAATCCTGATTTTTCCATTCTTGACCTATTTTTTTAGCTAATTTAAGGTGAACACTTTCTAAGTTTTGTGTTTTCAATAGTTGCCAAACTTCTTCTGTAGTATGACATAAGACTGGAGAATACCAGGAAATTAATACATCATATAAAATGTAAAGTGTATTTACTCTAGATTTTCTTTCTTTATTATCTATGTTATTGCAATAAAGTATGTCTTTACTAATATCAAAATAAAATGAAGACAAATCTACAGTACAGAATTCAAATAATGCTTTATAGAATAAATGATAGTTGTGCATTTTTAACGTACTTAATCTTATTTCCTCTAATTCAAATATTCTTGCCAAAATAAAACTGTCAATTTCGAAAAATTTCGCAGCTTTTTTCTCTTCTTCTATTAAGTCTTTATTTAGATTTCCTAGTATAAATCTAAAAGTATTTCTTATTCTTCTGTAATAATCGTTAAGGTTAGATAAAATTTCGTCACTAATTCTCATGTCATCAGAGGAGTCTGTCATAGACACCCATAGTCTCAAAATATCCGCTCCTGATTTTTTTATGATATCTTCTGGTTTTACAACATTACCTAAACTTTTCGACATTTTTCTTCCTTCACCATCTAGTACAAATCCATGTGTAATTACTGCCTTGAAAGGTGCAGAACCCCTTGTTCCACAGGCTTCTAGCAAAGAAGATTGAAAATAACCTCTATGCTGATCAGTCCCCTCCAAGTAAATATCAGCAGGCCATTTCAACTTATCTTCTAAAACAAATGCATGGGTTGATCCTGAGTCAAACCAGACATCTAAAATATCATATACTACTTCATAATCACTAGCTTTTTTCTCACTATCTAAATATTTGAAAGGATCTCCTGCCAACCAAATATCTGAACCATATTTTTTTACATCATCAATAATTCTTTGCATGATTTTCTTATCTCTTAATGGTTCTCCTGTATTTTTATTAATAAAAATTGTCAATGGAACTCCCCATGATCTCTGTCTTGAGATACACCAGTCTGGTCTATCTTTTACCATATTTTTAATACGATTTTTTGAAGAAGGAGGATACCATTCTGTTTTTTCAATACTTTCTAGTGCTTTTTTTCTTAATCCTTTTTTTTCCATGCTAATAAACCATTGAGGAGTAGTTCTATAAATAATAGGCTTCTTTGATCGCCATGAGTGGGGGTATGAATGTTTATAATCTTTTACACCTAAAAGATTATTTTTATAGGATATTTTTTCTATTATTACATCATCTGCTTTAAAAACATGAATTCCTGAAAATAGAGGAGTATTTTGTTTGTAAACACCTCCATCATTGACTATGTCTTTTATATCAACGTCAAACTTCTTTGCTAAGTTATAGTCATCTTCTCCATACGCTGGGGCTATGTGAACGAAACCACTCCCTTCTTGTTCCTCAACAAAGTCACCTTGATAAAGAGTAGATATGCCGTCGTAACCGAGACCATTAAGAGGATGTAGACATTCGTATCCTTCCAAATTACATCCTTTAACTGTTTTTAATTCTTCATATTCAAAAATATCACAATCCTTCGCAATAGAAGGTAATAAAGCTTTTGCTGCTACGTATTTTCTTTCCAAAATTTCTTTATTTGCACTAGAAATTACTTTAAATAGACAATAATTTATATCTATACCATATGCTATCATCTGATTACCAGGCAATGTCCAGGGAGTAGTTGTCCATATAACTATTGAAGCATTATTAAAGTCTTTATCTCTAGGATTTGAAATTTCAAAAGCTGCATAAACTGACTTTGATAATATATCTTTATATTCTATTTCTGCCTCTGCAAGCGCCGTCTTTTCAACTGGCGACCACATTACAGGTTTTGATCCTCTATAAAGGGATCCATCTAAAAAAAACTTGCTAAACTCCTCTAATATTTTCGCTTCAGCATTAAAGTCCATTGTTAAATACGGATTCTTCCAATCTGCTTGAACAAAGAGTCTAAGAAATGATTTTCTTTGCTCTTCCACCCATATTTTTGCAAAATTTCTACATTCTTCTCTAAAATCTTTGATGGATATATCTTCTTTTTTAAAGCCTTTTTTTCTGTAATTTTTTTCTATTTGCCATTCTATAGGAAGGCCATGACAATCCCATCCTGGTACAAATAGAGGGTTAAAACCTTCTCCGTACATCATTCTATTAATAATATCCTTAAGTACTTTATTAGTCGCAGTACCCATATGAATTGGACCATTGGCATAAGGAGGACCATCATGTAAAACAAATAGTTCTCTATCTTTGGCAATTTCCTGAGTTTTATCCCAGAGTTGAATTTTTTCCCAAAACTCTATAGTTTTAAGCTCTTGTGTTGGTAAGTTGGCCCGCATTGATAGTTTAGTATTAGGCAAAAGTATAGTATGATTGTATTTATTTCTATCTTCCATAGTCAACCTTCGTTATCATTTTTAATAAAATCTTTTCTAAGAATTCTTTTAGCGTCTTCACAGTCTTTCTTCATCCTTTCAATTAACTTATCTTCACTTTTAAATATTTCCTCATTTCTAATTTTTTGTATAAAGGCTACTCTTATTCTTTTTTCATAAAGATTTCCAGAAAATTCCATTAAATGTACCTCTAATATTTTTTCTTCTCCTTTATAATGTGGTCTTGTTCCAGTTGAGATAGCTGCCATTCTCCATGTATCTTCTCTATCAATTTTAACCCAACATGCATAAATACCATTAGATGGTGCGATTTGGTAGTTGTAGTTTATATTTGCTGTAGGATATCCTAATAATCTTCCCCTAGACTCTCCTCTAACAACCCTTCCCTCTACTTCCCATTTATAACCTAAAAGTCTATTACATTTCTTAATATCTCCTAATTTAAGATAATTTCTAATTGCAGACGAAGAATATATCTCTCCATTTAGTTTTCTTTTCTTAAAAAAGAAAAGTGAAAATTTTTTTTCATTGGCGTATTTTAATAGTTGCTTGATTCCACCTTCCCTATTCTTTCCAAACTTAAAGTCTTCTCCTACTAATATGTTCTTGGCTTTAATACCCTCAATTAAAATTTTTTCAATGAAATCTTTAGCTGATAAATTTCTTAATTCATTGTTAAATGATATAATAAAAATAGCATCCAAACCATTTTTTTTCAAAAGCCTAAATTTTGTTCTAAATCTTATGAGGTTTTTTTTCCATTTTTCTGGGTAAATTACTTTTACTGGATGAGGATGAAACGTTAATACTCCTACTTTATCAAGTTCTTTTTTTTTAAGATTACCTAATTTTTTTAATAAAAATCTATGTCCAACATGTATGCCATCAAAGTTTCCTATTGCGATGCTGTACCTAAATTTGGAATTATTGAGATATGTTTTTTGTATAATCATAATTTTACTAGAGTATTATTTTCCTATTAAAGACCACTTACTGTCTGTTTTTGTATTTTCAATGCATCTAACATATCCTTTTTCCTCAAGACCTATCAATGTTGCCAATACTGATTTTTCTGCTGCTTTCCACAATTGTCTCTTAGTAGATGAATAAAACTTTGGAACCATCTCTTTAACAAACAACTTTTTAGTTTTTAGTTCTTCTAATATTTGTTTTTCTCTCATTTGTCTGTGAGCAATTAGAGCCCTTACATATTTCTGAGGTTCTGTGATTGGACTACCATGTGTAGGAAAGTATTTTGAATAATCTAATAGAAGTAATTTTTTGAGGCTATTGATGTAATCACTCATATTTCCATCAGGTGGAATTATAACGGTTGTAGCCCAGCCCATCACATGGTCTCCTGTGAAAAGTAATTTCTCTTCCTCTAATCCAAAGCACATATGGTTAGAAGTATGCCCCGGCGTGTGTAATGATTTAATTGTCCAATCACTGCCTCTAATTATATCTCCATCTTTTAAAAAGATATCAGGTTTGAAATCCAAATCATGCCCTTCTTCATATTTATCTACATAATTATTAATTGGATAGGGACCAAAACCATAAGTCTTTGCATTTGTTGCTTTTTTTAACTCTTGTGCAGCTGGAGAATGGTCTTTATGTGTGTGAGTGATCAAAATGTGAGTAATGAGTTTCCTATTAATAGAATTTAATATATTATCTATGTGAGTGTCTAGTTTTGGACCTGGATCAATTATGCAAATTTCCTTATTTCCAATTATGAAAGTGCCTGTGCCATGCAATGTAAATGGACTCGGGTTAGGAGCTGTTAATCTCCTTACTAAAGGGCTAAAATGATCTATTTCCTGATAGTTTATCTTTTGTTCTTTTTTTAAGCGTTTTATCAAAGTATTAGCTTTT
>MDTD01094075.1_pt1 | contig 19146 bp, 17 predicted proteins | sample 811221 | NCBI WGS metagenome assembly MDTD01 (sample SAMN05326646, study PRJNA326480) | marine metagenome | isolation source: seawater | place: Pacific Ocean: South West | collected 2011 | reverse complement strand
GTGGAAGTAGGAAAATTAATCAACGAAGTGTATGTTCTGCAGGATGAAGAAGATTATGCTGATGATTTTGGAACTCAATGGGCCGCTTTTCCAAAAACTCAGCTTGATTCTTATAGCGGGACTAGTATATCTGAGGATAGATTAAGAGAAATTTTTCAATCAGACCTATCAGAATTGAAAGGAAAAAAGATACTTGAAATAGGGTGTGGATCTGGTCGGTTTACTGAAATATTAATCAAGCATGGAGCTTGCATTGATTCTCTAGACTTATCTAAAGCCATATTCGTCAATCATCAAAATAATGCAAGCACCAATAAGATGGTTAGATTTATCAAAAGTGATTTTCTCAAAGCTCCATTAGAAGAAAATTTTTATGATTATGTTCTGGGGATGGGCTTTGTTCAGCATACTCCGGATTCAGAAAAAACAATAAAGAAAATGATATCTCATTGCAAAAAAGGTGGCTTTGTAGTCTTTGATCATTACATAAGCGGGATTTTTGTGGGAAATAATAGAAGAATTGTTGCACGTTTAGTCAGAAGTTTGATTCTAAATTCAAACATAAAAGATAAAATTAGATTCATTAAAAAAATCTATGATTTTTTCTATCCCATTCATAAATTTTTTCAATTTTCTTCATTTCTATCAAAGATAATTAGAACTATCTCTCCAATTATGACTCATCATGGAAGTCTTGATTTATCTGAGAAGCAGTTCTATGAATGGGGATTGCTGGACACTCACGATAACTTAACTGATTTTTATTCTCATAAGATGAGCATTAAACAAATGAATAAGTTATTGTCAAAATTTAACATTCAATCTTTTCAAACATCTAAAGGTACAAACGGAATAAACGTAAAGATTCTTAAATGATCACTTACTTTGAATTGTTAGTGTTAATTCTATCCCTTAGAAAATCAATCATATATATGGCCATGATAAAGAGAATCAAAAGGATCATTGAGGTTAAAAAGCTCTTGTAAAAGGCAAATGTTTGATACCAAGCTCCTCTGAACAAACTTCCCAAAAAAGAAAATAATAAAAAATAAGCAATAAGACTTTGATCAATTCTAGCTTTTGTATAGCAATAGCTTATTAAGAAGGAAATTAATCCTGGTACAAACATCATTCCTATGAATCCAAAATTAAAGTAAACCTCAGCAAGTTCAAAGAATCCTCCTACGGTATTAGTGTTGAAATCAAGAAACATCCAAGCATAATCCTCTGGCCTGTTAGGATACAAGAACTCAGGAGGAGATCTTAGAATGAATTCATAGTAAGTTTTGCCATATTGAAGATCAAGGTAACCTGCATCAACAAGATAAACAGTGGTGCTAAAAGTTTTGGCTATTGCCCCTAAGGTTCCAGGCATAACGACTTGTGCGTCACCAAGTAAAAAGAAATTTAAATTATTTAAATCAAAGCCGTCTTCAAATCCAACTGGACTTAAAAATGCAAAAGCTGTGGTGAAGATTTCATAAAGTGAAACGCCCGATATCGATAAAATAGCTCTGGCTGCTCCCAATGTTTCAAAAATTAAATAGGCAAAGAAAATTAAAATAAGAGTTAAAGGTTTTATTTTGAAATCCTCCCCTTTTATAAGTCCGTAACAAAAAACAATTCCCAAAAGAGAAGTTATCACATCTTGTCTGAGCCCTCTTATTGCCATTCCCCAGAAAAGAAATATAAATATTAATAAAAATAAGATTACATTTCTATTCTTTAAATCACACTTGTTACTTCCTACATAGAAAGCTAATAGAGAGATTATTCCAATTGTCTGCAAATTTCCTAAAGTCTGTCCTCCAGCCTCAGTCGCGTAGGCAGCTTGCCAAATGGGGGGTCCAGCAGAGATAGCAGTTAAGTAAGAGACCAAAATAATTACCGGAATACTAAATACACTTATCAATAACCAGCTGTTATCGGTTGCTTTGATCACCCCGTTATCATATTTTTCAAAATTAGGCAGTGTTTTGAAGCGAATCTTTCCAAGTTCTAAACCAATCTCGCTTGAAAACAATGCGATAGAAGTACAAAAATACATTACTAAGCAGATATCGAAAATTTGAAGCTCTGGTTCGCCAAAATAGAAAGAAGTATTCTCTCCATAGATAATTTTTATAAGTAAAGGAACATACCCAACTGCACCAAGAGTTAAGTTTCTAAATAAAAATAAAAAATTATTAAATCTTAAATAACAGTTAAAGCAGAATATGAAAAAAGAGCTCAGAAAAAGAAAACCAAAACTTTCATAAGTATTAAATACAAAGAAAATTAAGAAGGAAATAAATACGTTAATTAAAGATGAGTAAATAATCATTTAATTATTTATGTTCGTAGTATTTTTTATACCATTGAACAAATAGTTTCACACCTTCTTTGACATCAGTATTTGGTTTGAATCCTATCAATTTATGAATCTTACTGGAGTCCGAATGAGTGATTGGCACATCTCCGTCCTGCATACCTTTATAAATTTTCTTTGCTTTAAGGCCCAAGTTAATTTCTATGTTTTCAATGTAAGACTCTAATTTTACTTTTTTACTATTACCTACGTTTAAAATTCTTGAAACTTCTTTAACTGGAGGTTTTTTAATAAGTCTCGAAATGCTTTCAACTACGTCGTCAACATAAGTAAAGTCTCTTATCATCTTACCGTTGTTAAATACTTCTATCGGTTTTCCATTAATAATCTTTTTGGTGAAAATAAATAATGCCATATCAGGTCTTCCCCATGGACCGTAAACAGTGAAGAATCTTAACCCAGTTGACGGAATTTTAAACAAAGAACCATAGCTATTGGCCATAAGCTCATTAGCTTTTTTAGTTGCAGCGTAAAGACTGATAGGATTATCAGTTCTATGATTTTCTGAAAAAGGAAGGATCTTATTGCCTCCATAGACGCTTGAAGAAGAAGCATAAATTAAATGTTTAATATTATTTGACTTACAGCACTCTAATATATTCAAAAAACCATTTATGTTGTTATCGATATAACTATCGGGGTGAGTAATGGAGTATCTAACTCCAGCTTGCGCTGCTAAATGTACAATGTACTTAAAATCATTTTTTTTATAAAAATTGTTTAATTTTTTTTTATTTCTTATATCAATGTTATGAAAATGAAAATTTTTTAATTTTTTTAAAAGCTTAAGTCTGCTTATTTTTAAGTTTTTATCATAGTATTCATTAAGATTATCAATACCGAAAACTTCGTGTTTTTTAGCTAATTTTGAACTTAAATGAAAACCTATAAATCCTGCACAACCAGTAACTAATATTTTCATGATAAAGTTCACATTGTAAAAGAATCTTTTATCAAAAGAAATTAATCAATTGAATTCCACTAATTTAAAAATACTTGTTGTCGGAGATGGTAGGTCGAACATACACGAAGTTCCTCTTTCAAAAGCATTTGAAGAGATCGGAATTAAAACATCTAGTTTTTTTTGGGGAAAATTCTTTAATTCAAATTTTTTTTTTATAAATATAATTTTAAGAATATTTGATAAATATCAATTCAAGCCTTATTTATTTTTAGTCAACTTACTTTTATTTTTGAAAATAAAAAAAATTAGGCCGAATTTGATATTTTTATATCGGCCAACTCACATCCTTAGTTTTTTGATTTTTATCACAAAATTATTTTTTAAAGATATCAAGATCTTTGCTTACAATAATGATGACCCTTTTTCAAAAAAATATAAAACTAAAGTTTGGGGGAATTTTTTTAAAATAATTCCAAAAATGGATTTAATTTTTTGTTACAGAAATAAAAACATTTTAGATTTCAAAAAGATGGGACTTACAAATACAGCATTGCTTTTACCTTGGTTTATACCTGATAGACATAAACCAATTCAGAAATTTTGTCAGAACAAAAAATATGATGTGGTTTTTATTGGACATTATGAAAATGACAATAGACTTGAAATTTTGGAAAAAATAAGAAATTCAGGTTTTTCTCTAGGAATATTTGGTCCGCCATATGAATGGAATCATGTCCTGAAGAAATCAAAATATCTCAGTGACTTGTCTCCTGTACGTTTAGTCTGGGAAGAAGAATATTCAGAAACAATTAATTCATCTAAAATTGCTATCTGTTTTATGTCCAAATTAAATAATGACAAATATACAAGAAGGAATTTTGAAATTCCTGCATGCGGTACTGCACAAATTTCAGAATATTCAGAAGATTTAGCGAAAATATTTACTGAAGAAGAGGAAATTATATTGTTTAAGAATCCTGATGATGCTGTCGAAAAATTGAAAAATATCTTAATTGACAATGATAAGTTAGAAGATTTAGCTAAGAGAGGCCGGAATAGGATCATAAAAGATAATCACGACATAATTTCAAGAGCAAAATACATAGTTAATCGTATATAAAATGAAGAGATTTTTAAGATTTTTTGTTGATCAGATATCAAAACTAATTCTTTCAATTAGAAAAAAAAGGAAGGTTTCTATAAAAGAAAATGAAGAAGTTAAAGTAAATATCGGCTGTGGATTGGCAATTGCTCCTAAATGGATAAATATAGATGCTAGCTTGAATTCTTTAGTTTCTAATTTTCCAAACTTCTTAAAATTGATTTTTTATAAATTAAGCGGGTCTAGTAGTTATTACTCATCCTCAGAATATTTAAAAATCTTGAACAATAATAGGTTTATTCATCATGATCTTTCGTCAGGCGTTCCACTAGAAGATGAAGTTGCAAATTTTATATACACTAGTCATTTCATAGAGCATTTGTATAAAGATGAAGCTAAGGTTCTTTTAAAAGACTGTTACAGAGTTCTTAAAAGAGGGGGTATTTTTAGAATAATTCTTCCAGATTTATCTCATGCTATAAAAATGTACCTTTCTGGGGAAAAGGATCAAATGTTGGAGAATTATTTTTTTATAAATCGAGAAGAAGGTTTCTTTGCTCAACATAAATATATGTACGATTTTGAGATGTGCAAAGAAATTCTTTTGGAAATAGGATTTACGAATATAAACCAATGTGAATTTCAATCAGGCTCATGTCCTGATTTAGAAATTTTAGATAATAGACCTGAAGAATCTTTTTATCTTGAGGCCACAAAATAGATAACTAAATGATTTTATCCATAGCTATTCCTTCTTATGATAGACCTGATGAAATTTTGAGACTACTAAATTCAATCGATTTAAAAGACTTTAAGGATTTTGAGGTAGTGATATGTGAGGATTATTCAAAATCTCGAAACGAAATAAGAGAAGCAATCTATAGATTTAAGGAAGAATCAGAAATAAATATCCAATATTTTGAAAATAATGAAAACTTTGGCTATGACAGAAATATCATAGAGCTTTTGCATAAAGCTTCGGGAGAATTCGTATTGTTCATGGGCGATGATGATTATTTTAATGAAGGTGTTTTAAAAAAGTATATAGATTTCTTAAAAAAAAATAGGGACGTAGGCTATGTTTTAAGATCTTACTTGTCTAGAAATCCAGTTGGATATACTGAAGAGTTCAGATATTTGAAAAACGAAAAATATTTTGAACCTGGAGTGGATACTGTTTTGTTCAACTTCAAAAGAAGTGTAAGTCTAGCAGGTTTCACAATTTCTAGAGAAAAAGCTCTTCCATATACAGATTGTGCTTTAATTGAAGGCACGCTATTAACGCAAATATACTTAATGTCTGAAGTATGTTTAAGATATAAGTCTATATACTGCCCTTTATTGACTGCTTATGCTCATCAAAGCTACAGGGATAATGAGCCAAAGTTTGGTAATTCAGAAAAGGAAAAAGCAAGATATGTTCCTGGATCAATTTCCCAAAATAACTCTATCAATTTCACTAAATCATATTTTGAGATAGCTCAATTTTTAGAAAGTAGAAATAATATAAAGATTGAAAAATTAATTAGAAGAGAACTCTCTAAATACTCTTACCCATTTTTATCTATTCAAAGAAATCAAGGATTTTTAAATTATCTTTCCTACACTAGGAAGCTAGAGAGAGAATGTAATTTAAACATAACTTGGCATTATTATTTCTATAAATTTTCTTTATTAATTTTTGGAGAAAGACTTCCATCTTTTATGATTTTTCTAGTCAAGAAATTCCTAGGTTATTCTCCAACTTTATAAGATGTGTGGCATTTTAGGGATACATAAGAAAGATTCAAAAAATGATTTTTCTTTATTTTCAGATAGATTAGATTTAATAAATCACAGAGGCCCTGATGATCATGGTATCTGGGCCAATGGCGATTCATCTTTAATGCTTGGTCATAAAAGATTATCCATTTTGGATTTATCAAGTTCGGGCAAACAACCAATGATTAATCAAAGTAATAACGATGTAATAATTTTCAATGGTGAAATTTATAATCATGAAGAAATAAGACTAAAACTTATTTCTTTGGGTCATAAATTTAAATCAACTTCTGATACCGAGGTCCTTCTTAAAGCTTATCAAGAATGGGAAGAAAACTGCTTACATGAATTGAATGGAATGTTTAGTTTTGCTATTTTTGACTCTTTAAGAAATAGACTTTTTTTAGCCAGAGATAGAGCAGGAGAAAAACCTTTTTATTATTCTCTAAATTCGCATGAATTTAAATTTTCTTCCGAATTAAAGCCTCTTATCCATGAATCTAATCCCGATAAATCCATTGATAAAAAATCATTAGATTGTTTTCTATCATTTGGATATTCACCCAAAAATGGATCGATTTTTACAAATATAAAAAAACTTGAAGCGGGCAAATTCATTTTTTATGATTTGAATACAAATGAGTTAACTATTAATTCATTCTGGGACATTAAATCAAAATTAAATAATAGTGATTTATCACCATCGAAAGATATAAATTACTATGTTGATAAATTAGAATTTTTGCTAGAAGACTCAATAAATCTTCAGCTCGAAGCAGATGTACCTGTCGGAATTCTACTAAGCGGCGGTTTAGATTCAAGCATAATAACCTCTATAGCATCAAGACGAAAAAAACTGAAGACTTTCACTGTGAAATTTTCTGATTATGATAATTATGATGAATCAAGACATGCAAGACTTATTGCTGAATCATTTGATACTGAACATATTGAACTTGAAGCATCAAAAATTTCCCCTGAAATAATAAATGAAATGGTAATTTTTTTTGATGAACCCATGCTAGATTCATCAATGATTCCAACCTATCTTTTGTCAAGAGAAGTCAGAAAATATTGTAAAGTTGCGATAGGTGGAGATGGAGGGGATGAGCTTTTCGGAGGATATAAACATTACGACAGATTGATAAGGTTATCTCAAATAACAAAATATTTTCCTCTTATCCTCAGAGAATTTATTGGGGAATTCTCACAACACATCTTACCAATTGGATTCAAAGGCAGAAACTGGGCGCATGCTATCTCTAAAGACTTTAAAAAATCTGTCCCTCAGATTTCTGTTTTTTTCAATCATAACGACAGGAAAAAATTACTTTTAAAGAATAAATTCACTCAAAACTATGCAGATAAATATAGATCTAATAGTTTTTTAAAAGACCTAAGCCTTTTAAAAAGAGCAACGGTTTTCGATTTTTTAAACTACCTTTCCGAGGATATTCTTGTAAAAATAGATAGAGCAAGCATGGCTTCATCTTTAGAAATGAGAGCCCCTTTTTTAGATTATAGAATAATTGAGTTTGCTTTTCTTGAGCTGCCAGATTCATTAAAAGCGAACAGCAAGCAAAGAAAAATTATTTTAAAAAAACTTGCTGAGAAGATTCTGCCGGAAAATTTTGATCTAAAAAGAAAACAAGGGTTCTCATTACCTCTAGAAAAGTTTTATAGAGAGCAAAATTGGAGAGAATTTATAGAATTTAAGTTATTTGATAAGAATAAAATATTTGAAGAAAAAGTTTTGAGAGATTTATTCAAAAGTATTGATGGAAATAGATCTAATAGTGAAAGAATATTTGGACTTGTGCTTTTTAATACCTGGCTTGAGAAATATGATATTTCAATATAGAAAATAATGAGAATAGCTATTGATGCCTCTAATTTAAGTTCTGGTGGAGGTATTACCCATTTAGAGAACTTCTTAAATAATATTGACTATAATCAAAAAAAGTTTAAGAAAATTTATATTTGGTCATCAAAAAACACTCTTGAAAGAATTCCGGATAAACATTGGTTAAAAAAATATAATCCAAATATCCTGAATAAAAACATCATCTTTAGGTCTTTCTGGCAGATTTTCTTATCCAATCGAGAATTTAGAAGGGCTAAAATTGATATACTTTTTGTGCCAGGAGGTAATTATATTGGTTCTTTTCGACCTTATATTACAATGTTTAGAAATCTACTTCCGTTTTCGCCTCAGATCATTTCACTTTATAAATCTTTCACCAAAAGATTTAAATTTAAACTTTTGAGGATTTCTCAATTAAGAACTTTTAGATCTTCTCAAGGTTTAATCTTCTTGACTGATTTTGCAGAAAATCACATATCTAAAGAAATTGATTTAAAAAAACTTAGGACTATTAAAATTCCTCATGGCATTAATAGTAATTCATTAGAAACTAACTTGAGAAAAGATATTAAAAAAAGTAGCGGTCTTTTTAGACTTGTTTATGTTTCACAGTTTGATGTTTATAAAAATCAAACATTTGTTTTGAAGGCTTTAAATGAATTTTGTAAAAAACATAAAGATATTGATATTGAAATTAACTTTGTTGGTAAAAAAGACAATCAAGAATACATAATTTTTAAAAAAAATATAAAATCCCATAAAAATTTAAAGATTATTGTTAATGGAATAGCCGACAATAAGAATTTGAATGAAATACTTTCAAATTCTGATATAGCAATATTTGCTTCAAACTGTGAAAATCTTCCCAATACATTGATAGAGTACATGTCTAAAGGTCTTCCTATTATTTCTTCTAGTTTTGGACCTATGCCAGAAATTCTTAGGGATGCAGGGTTGTATTTTGATTTAACAAATATAAACTCTTTCATCGAAAAGTTAGAATTAATGGTTTTTGACCCAACTATTAGGTTAAATCTTGCAGAGAAAGCTTTAAATTATGCCAAGGAATATTCTTGGTCAAAATGTTCAATTGATACAATAAATTTCATTACAAAAATAAAAAAAGATTTTGAACAAATTTAAAAATAAAACACTTTTAATTACTGGAGGAACGGGTTCCTTTGGTAATGCTGTATTGAGAAAATTTATTAAATCTAGCTTAAAAGAAGTAAGGATTTTTAGCAGAGATGAAAAAAAACAAGATGATATGAGAAAAAAATTTAATAACTCTAAATTAAAATTTTACGTAGGAGATGTTAGAGATATTAATTCAGTCACTGGAGCGGTCAGAGGCGTAGATTTCATTTTTCATGCTGCTGCTCTCAAGCAAGTACCTTCCTGTGAATTCCATCCTCTTGAAGCAGTTAAGACTAATGTTCTTGGGACTGAGAATGTTTTGGAAGCATCAATCAGAGAAGGAGTAAAGAAAGTAATTTGTTTGAGCACTGATAAGGCTGTTTATCCTATAAATGCTATGGGTACTTCAAAAGCAATGATGGAAAAAATCATTATTGCTAAGTCTAGAGCAAGCAAGGATACAAGTATCTGTATTACTAGATATGGAAATGTTATGGCTTCTAGAGGATCAGTAATCCCATTGTTCATCAACCAAATTTATGATGATAAACCTATTACTATCACTGATCCTAAAATGACAAGATTTATGATGACTTTAGATGAAGCAGTTGATTTAGTTTTATTTGCTTTCGAAAATGGAGCGTCAGGTGATATTTTTGTTCAAAAAGCTCCTGCTGCAACTGTTGAAAACTTAGCTAAGACATTATCAAATATTTTAGGTCACAAAGAATATCCTATAAGAACAATTGGAACACGTCATGGAGAAAAGATTCATGAAACCCTGCTTAGTCGTGAAGAATTAGTCTTTTCAAAGGATTTAGGAAATTATTTTAAAGTACCAATCGACAGAAGAGATTTAAACTATGACCTTTTTTATGAAAAAGGTGATTCAAAAATTACTTTAAGTGAGGACTATAATTCTGGAAATACTGAACGTCTATCAAATGTAAAGTTAAAGAAACTTCTATTTAAATTACCTTTCATGAAAGACATATCTGAAGGAAAAAAAGTTTCCCCAATTCTAGAGTGAATATATTGATAACTGGTTCAGATGGTTTTATCGGGAAAAATCTAAAATTTAGACTCCATGAAAAAAATCATTCCGTTTTAGAGTTCACTAAAGGCATGAGCTTTAGTGATAATTTTCTCAATGAAAAAGACATCGACTGTGTTTTTCATCTTGCAGGTGAGAATAGACCAAAAGATCACAAAGATTTTGTTATAAATAATGTGAATTTAACTTCCGAATTATCTGACTTTTTGAAGTCAAAAAATAAAAAAATACCAGTATTTTTTAGCTCCTCTATCCAAGTTACAGAGACAAATCCTTACGCAGATTCAAAAATAAAAGCAGAGGAGGTTCTAAAAAAACTTAATCAAGAGAACGGCAATAAAATATTTATATATAGGCTTCCAAATGTTTTTGGTAAGTGGTCAAAACCTAACTATAACTCAGCAGTAGCAACTTTCTGTCATAATATTTCTAGAAATCTTGATATAGATGTTCACGATCCTAATAAATCTTTGTCACTTTTATACATTGACGATCTTCTTGATATATTTTTGAGTGATTTAGATGATTTAGAGAGAGATTTAGAAGGAGTTAGAATAATTGAGATTGATAATTTCTATAAAACAACAGTGGGGAAATTGTCTAAAATAATTCAATCTTTTTCAAAATATTATTTAACAAAACCTATTGCCGAAGTAGGAGAAGGACTGGAAAGAGCTTTATATGCTACTTATCTAAGTTTCTTGCCAAGAGAAAAGATTGCTTTCTCACTTCCAATTAATAAAGATGAAAGGGGAATATTCGTTGAGGTTTTGAAAACAAGAAAATCTGGGCAGTTCTCTTTTTTAACAGCTCATCCAGGATACACTAGAGGTCAGCATTATCATCATACAAAAAATGAACAATTTCTCGTAATAAGTGGAGAAGCAGAATTTAATTTTAAAAATTTGATATCTAATGAAACTTTCACAATCTCAACTAATGGAGATGAGCCTAAAGTTGTTCAGACCATTCCTGGATGGATTCATAATATAAAAAATGTTGGCAAAAATGATTTGGTAGTTATGTTGTGGGCAAATGAATTGTTTGATCCTAAAAACCCTGATACAACATCAGCTGAAATTTGAAGAATATGAATAACATGAAAATTTGCACTATCTTAGGTACAAGACCAGAAATAATTAGGCTAAGCAGGGTGATTAAAAAATTAGATGAAAATGTAACTCATACTCTAATTCATACAGGGCAAAATTATGATTATGAGCTTAATCAAGTTTTTTTTGATGATTTAGAATTAAGAAAGCCAGACTATTTTTTAAATTCAGCAGATAAAAGCAATTCCCCTATTAAGACCATTTCAAAAATGTTAGCTGAGTTGGATATTCTTCTTGATAAAATTTCTCCTGATGCTGTTTTAATTTTAGGAGATACAAATAGCGCGTTATCTTCGATAGTCGTAAAGAGAAAAAAAATACCTTTATTTCATATGGAGGCTGGAAATAGATGTTTTGATGAAAGGGTCCCAGAAGAAATTAACCGAAGATTGGTTGATCATATTTCAGATATTAATCTTACATATAGCAATATTGCTAGAGAATATCTTTTAATGGAAGGATTTCCAAAAGAAAGGATTATAAAAACAGGTAGTCCTATGTATGAAGTTCTAAACTTTTTCAAGGATAAAATTGAAAAATCAAAAATTGTCGAAAATCTCCAACTCAAAAATAATAACTTTTATTTAGTAAGCTGTCACAGGGAAGAAAATATAGATAATGATCAGAAATTTAATGAGTTTTTAACTCTATTGAATTTTCTTAGCACAAAATATGATATACCAACTCTAATTTCTGCTCATCCAAGAACACTCACAAAAATAAAAAAGATAAAAAATAAATTTAATAAGAAAATTATATTATGTAAGCCTTTTGGTTTTTTTGATTACATACAACTTCAAAAATCTTCAAAACTTGTTTTTTCAGATAGTGGAACGATCAATGAGGAGTCTTCAATATTAGGCTTTCCAGCGTTAAATATAAGGGAAGCACATGAAAGGCCGGAAGGAATGGAAGAGGCATCTGTCATGATGGTGGGTTTCAATATAAAAATAATTGAGAATGCGATGAAGATCCTTGATAATCAGACTTTAAAAAATGAGCCAATTTCACAAATAGTAAGCGATTACTCAAAGCCTAATGTCTCAGATAAAGTGGTCAAAATAATCTTAAGCCACATAGATTATGTGAACAGAGAAATTTGGAAAAAATAAATCCCTCATGAAAGTTGCAATCATTTGCGATACTTTTCCTCCTTTTAAGAGTTCAGCAGCAATTCAAATGGGAGATCTGGCTAGGGGTTTCGTTGAAAATAAGTTTAATACATCTGTTTTTGTTCCTGATTCGTCAATTAAACCTTCTTATCAGCATTTTAAAAAAGATGGAGTTAATATTTTTAGAATTAAATCTCCAAATTTAAAGAATATTCCTTTTCTCAAAAGAGCCTTTAATGAGTCAATACTACCTTTCGTCCTAATTAAAAATATTTTCTTTAGCAACATAAATAAAAGAGATTACGATCTAATTATATGGTATTCACCTTCAATATTTTTGTGGCCTCTTGTGCTTTATCTAAAAACTCTCAACAGATGTTCATCTTATTTAATACTTAGAGATATATTTCCAAATTGGGCCTTAGATTTGGGGTTAATAAAAAGGGGTCCACCTTACTTCTATTTCAAATTTGTTGAGTATTTTCAATATTTTGTTGCAGATAAAATAGGAGTACAAACAAAATCTAACTTGGAATATTTCCAGGGTATTCTCAAACCTATATCAAAAAAAACAGAAGTTCTGAACAACTGGCTGACAAAATATGATGATATTGATGAACAAAAAAGGTTTGATTTTGATTTGCCAGAAGAGAAAAAAATTTTGATATATTCAGGAAATATGGGCAAGGCACAGAATTTGAAACTTTGGATGGATCTTGCAAGAAAAAATGAACAAAAATATTTTTTTATATTTATCGGTAGAGGTTCAGAAAAGGAAATTTTAGAAAGGACTGCAAAAAAAAATAATTCTAAAAATATCCTTTTTTTAAATGAATTAGATAAAGAAAATTTAAATTTCCTTTATAAGTTTTGCGACATTGGGATCATTTCTCTTAACGTAGATCATAAACTGAATAATATTCCTGGGAAATTGCTTTCTTACCTTCAGGCAGGTTTGCCAGTAATAGCCGCGATAAATCCTAATAATGATCTAAAAGAGATAATCTTCAAGTATCAAATAGGAGAATATATAGAAAGTATTTCAGTAGATGAATTAGAAGAAAAACTAATTTCCCTTATTAAAAGAATTGAAGGAGACGAAGATATTAAAAGGAGATGCAAAGATTTGTGGAAAGATCAATTCTCCACTCAAACAGCAGTAGATCAGATTAAAAAAGAGATAGTCTTATAAAATAAGTGTAAAATCACCTTTTTTTATTTGCATATGAATTTTGAATTAGAATTCTTCAAAAAAACGATAAAATATTTCAAAAGCTTTTGGAAAGAATTCATATTAATTTTATCTATTTCTGTAACGATTTGTTTTATATATCTGAGTGCTTCAGATAACTATTATTTAGCTGAGGCTTCTCTTGGACCAAGTACTCAGTCAACAGACTCTGTTGTTAGAAGAAATCAGTCAAGCTCATTAAATGTGTCTAGTATTTTTGGAGGAGGTAATAATGCCAACAGCACAGATTTTGATAAAGCTTTTAATCTACTAAATTCAAGATCTTTCATAAGTGAATTCTTAACATGTTTAGGTGATTGGGAATCTGAAAAAATTGATAATAAATTGTCTATTGAAAATTGTCTTAAAGATTATAAATTTTCTGAATTAAATAATGATATGTCTGCTGAAGATTTATTTTCATCAAAAATAAAACAGAATAAAAATTTTAAAAAATTTCTAAATTTTTATTCTGTCCAAAAAGAAAGAACTTCAAACTTAATCTTGATAAAAATTGAACATATTTCTCCCCTAAAGGCAGAAATACTCATTTACCATTTAGTTAATTTTGTAAATGAATATATAAGATCACAAAATAAAATAATTTCTCAAGCAAATATTGAATTTGTTAAAGATGTTCTTACAAAGACACAAAATAATGAACTTAAAGAAGGCCTTGTTTTATTTCTTAATAAACAGGTAAGCATCAATACTTTTTCAAATGTTAAAATCAACAAAACATTGGAATTTACTAATGATCCAGTTTCATCTTATGAAAAAGTTAGACCATCAAAAAGATTAACTTTGATTGCATTTCTATTCTTTGGCTTCATCATTTTTCTATCTTACAGAGCTTTGATTGAGCTTATTAAAATATTTAATTGATACACCTTATGCAAAAAGAAACAGTTTTGGTAAGCGGAGGGTTCGATCCAGTTCATATAGGTCACTTAAGAATGTTTGAGGAGGCAGCTAAACTAGCAGATAGACTTTTAGTGATTGTAAATAATGATAATTTTCTAATTCAAAAGAAAGGTTTTATCTTTATGGATGCTAAAGAAAGGATCGAAATTATTAAAGGTTTTGAATGTGTTGATGAAGTTTTTGAAAGCATCGATGAAGATAATACTGTTATAGAATCAATTCGTTATTTGTCAAAAAAGGAAAATTTAAAAGTTTTTGCTAATGGAGGGGATCGCAAGAATGAAAATCTAGTACCAGAATCTGATATTTGTAATAGTCTAGGAATTAAAATGATTTTTGATGTTGGCGGTGGAAAAATTCAATCGAGCTCATCATTAACAGGGAATGCAGAAACCTTTTTATCAACCGTTGATAAACCATGGGGTTCATACAAAAATCTTGAGAAGATAGACGGACATCTTATAAAGATAATCAACCTCAATCCAAATAAAAAACTCTCGTTACAATCTCATGAGCATAGGTCTGAATTCTGGTATGTTCTTACAGGCAATCCAAAGATTCAGATCGAAGATAAGATAACTAAACTAACGAAAAACGAGTATATATCTATACCAAAAAAATCAAAACACAGGTTGATCAATGATACAAATGAACCAATCAAAATCTTAGAAGTTCAAGCTGGAAAAATTTTACAAGAAGGTGACATTAAAAGATTTGTTGATGATTTTGGAAGAGCGGATTAAATGCTTAACAAAGTGGTAATTCCAGTTGCTGGACTAGGGACAAGGATGCTCCCTGCTACTAAAGTCATTCCAAAAGAGATGCTTCCCATAGTAGATAAGCCAATTATTCAATATGTAGTTGAGGAGGTAATTTCAGCTGGATTTGAAGAAATAATTCTTGTGACACATTCAAGTAAAAATTCAATTGAAAACCACTTTGATACTAGCTTTGAGTTGGAGACAACACTTGAGAGGAGAATCAAAAGAAGTCTACTTAGAGATATTAAAAATATCTCTAGATTAAAAAGTAAAATTTTTTCTGTAAGACAAGGTGAAGCAAAAGGGCTTGGGCATGCAATACTTCAGGCTAAAGAGTTGATTAACGGAGAACCTTTTGCAGTTGTTTTGCCAGATAGAGTAATGAATACCAATAGCTCAAATATGAAAAAAGATAACTTAGCAAAAATGAAAAAAGAATTTCTTAAAAAGAATGAAAGCATAATTTTATTAGAAAAAGTCAAAAAGCAAGAGGTAAATAAATATGGCATAGCAAAGTTAAGAACACCCCCTAAATCTGATGGATCAATAATTAATTTAGAAGATATCATAGAAAAACCCAGAATAGATAGAGCACCCTCTCAATTTGCCGCTGTAGGTAGATATATATTTGAAAATGATATTCTTGAATTTATTGAACAAAAAAGTTCGTCAAATAAAGAAATTGAAATCACCGATGCAATAAAACGATTCATTAAGAATGGAAGGATTGTAAATTCTTTGATTTTGAAAGGTGAATGTTTTGATTGCGGTGATAAGATTGGTTACCTAAAGTCAATCATAGAAATTGCAAGCAACAGAAAAGACTTGTCAAAGGATTTTAATAAATTACTCAAAAGTTTTAAATGAAAATTTTTAATACTTTTTATCACTCATTAAAAAAACAACATACAACATATATTGAAAACAATTCACAGTTTTTAAGCGCATTAAAGGAAATACTCAAAAAAAAAGAAATAAGCATTGACACTGAGTTTACTTGGAGAAAAACTTATTATCCTAAATTGAGCCTTATTCAGATAGGAACAAGTGGTAAATTATTTATTATAGATCCTTTAATGTTAGATAAATTAGAGGATCTTAATAGAATTTTTCAAGATAAAAATATTACAAAAGTCTTTCATTCCTCTAGGGGAGATATATCAGTTTTGAAGAATTCAATTGGATCTAGTTTTCAAAATATTTTTGACACCCAAATTGCTCATAGACTAATTTACAAAGAGTCTGATCAAATTAGCTATAAAAAACTTGTTGATTTTTATTTTTATAAAACTTTATCGAAATCTGAAACTAACTCAGACTGGGAGAAAAGACCATTATCAAAAGAGCAAATTCAATACGCTGCTGAAGATATTAAATACTTATTAAATATAAAAAGAATTCAGTCAAAAAAATTAAAAACTAGCAGATTGATTCAAAATCTGAAACTTATTTGCGAGAAAGAAATTTATTTGGCAGAACAAGAATTTTCAACAGCAAGACTAGATAGATTAAGGAAAAAGCATAAAAATATTACAAAGGTGGAATGTGATATTTTCTTATGGAGAGAAAATAGAGCCAAAGAGAGAAATGTTCCTCCAAATAATGTATTTAAAGATAAATATCTTCGTAAGATAAAAGAACTAATTCAAAGTAAAAAGATAAAGGATCTTGATTGGATCATTTTGAATGAAGAAGATAGGAAATTTTTCATAAGCAGTTTTTGATGATCTATATAGCTTGGTCTGTCTATGTGGGAATGATTTTGATTTCATCATTTCTTCTCAGAAGATTATTTACAAACCAAATTCTCAAGAGATTTTTCTTTGCTGCGTTCCTTTCCGTTTTTTTATCAGTGTGGTTCTCTTACCCAGGACAATCAGATCTTTCTCCAGCCATTTATATATTTTTTATGGATTTATTTGAAACGAATAATTTAAAAATGATGAGATTAGTCAGACCCATTTCATTAGGTTTCATTGTTATCTTCTTATTAGATTTAATTTTTTATTTAAGAAAATCTAGAATCTAATAATTTCCATTTTGGGATTTTTATCAACTGTCACTATTCCAATTTGGTTTCTATCTTTCATAAATCCTGCGCATTCTCCAGGATTAAAAATGTATGTGTTTCTGTATTTTTCATTTCTATATCTATGTGTGTGACCATGAACAATAATATTTCCATCATCATAATAAGATTCGTCAATATCTTTTGGATCATGATAGACAACAACAGACCTATCAAATATATCCAAAACAAGAGGATTATCAGTAAATTTAAAATTAAACTTATTTGAAATCTTTTTTAAGGATTCCTTCTCACCTTCATCATTGTTACCGAAAACTCCATTCAAAGGAGCTTTTAAAACTTTAAACTTCTCTAGAGATTTTGGTAAGGTTATATCTCCAGTGTGGATTACAAAATCCACATCTGAGGCATTGAAAATACCACAAATAATCTCAATATTATTGAGATTATTGTGTGTATCTCCTGTTAAGCCAAATTTAGTATGAATAACTAATTTGTCTTTTCTAAAATATGAATACCACAGGCAGTCCCAAGACCAATGACATGAGTCATACCTATTTTGGCCCCTTCAACTTGTCGAGCTCCAGCCTCTCCTCTCAGATGAGTACAAACTTCATAAATATTTGCTATACCTGTTGCACCAAGTGGATGTCCTTTGGAAAGTAATCCACCAGAAACATTGACTGGTACTTTACCTCCTAACTCAACATGACCTTCATCAATCATTTTTCCTGCATCTCCGTCATTGCAGAGGCCTAGATTCTCATAATGAAGCATTTCTGCTGTGGCAAAACAATCATGCAGCTCGACAAGGTTCACATCCTCAGGACCAATACCAGCTTGCTCATAAGCATCTTTAGCAGCCAGTCTTGTACAAGCATTTACGTCTGGCATCACTAAATCTCTGTCGGTATAAGGATCACTTGCCATTGCAGAAGCTCTTACTTTGACAGCTCTAGACATTCCTAATTCTTTGGCTTTCTTTTCAGATACTAATACTGCAGCAGCAGACCCGTCTACATTTACAGAGCACATTAGCTTAGTGTTAGGATAAGAAATCATTTCTGCATTCATGACTTCATCTAAAGGCGTTTCGATTTGATACATGGCTTTTGGATTCATAGTCGAATGATGATGATTTTTAACGGAAATTTTAGCGAATTGTTCAAAAGTAGTTCCATATTCTTTTGTATGTTCCATTCCAGCCTCAGCAAAAACACAAGGCATTGTCCCTGAACCTAGAAGACCCTCTTTGGGTATTCCGTCTCCGCCTCCAGCACCACCAAGCAAACCTTTACCCATTTGCTCAACACCTACTGCAAGAACAACGTCATACATACCAGCTTTGATTGACATCCATGCTTCTCTAAAAGCAGTTGCACCAGTTGCACAAGCATTTGCAACATTAACAACAGGCATACCAGTTTGACCTATCTCTTGAAGAATTCTTTGACCCACCATTGCATTGGCTTGACCAAGGTTTCCACAATACAGAGCTTGCATATCTTGAATACCTAAACCTGCATCATCTAAAGCCATTAAAGCGGCTTCAGCCCCAATATTCGGAACACTTCTGTCTGGAAATCTACCAAACTTGATCATATCAACACCCATTACATAAACATCACTCATAATTTCACCTCAACTAAGCTGGTTCAAAAAAATAACTAAGATAAGAATTTCCTTCTTTATCTTTTCTGCCCAATGCATCGCCATAAGTTATTTTAACTGGCATATTAAATTCTATTTTATCAGGATCTGGATCAATATTAATCAAATTTCCTTTG
>MDTD01130630.1_pt1 | contig 19147 bp, 12 predicted proteins | sample 811221 | NCBI WGS metagenome assembly MDTD01 (sample SAMN05326646, study PRJNA326480) | marine metagenome | isolation source: seawater | place: Pacific Ocean: South West | collected 2011 | reverse complement strand
CCACGTTCAAAGCCGCGCCGGCATCTGCATAACCAAGTTCTGACTGCCCTGTTGCAACCAATTGGGCAGCCACCGAAGATCCTCGACCTTCCTCAAGAATGACTTCAAGATTTTCGTCAGCGTAGTATCCATTTTTTTGGGCTAGCGCAAATCCTAGATGAGCAGTATCTGCAGTCCAGTTCATAGTCAGCTTTATTCTATCCGCAGCGTTTACGAAACATATCGCAAATGAGGAAAAGAAAACTAAGAGTGCCATCTGAACAAGCATTTTTGAAAAATTATACATTTTTCTCCTGAAGGTTAAAAATGAAATTGTGTCTTTCTGCTAAATTTAGTTCTCATTTAATTGAGCGCCAAGGTAATAGCAGTCTTTCCATTAAATCAACGCAATAACTTAGAATTACGCCGATCAACGATCCAACCACAAGGGTTGCAAAAATGAGAGGAGTATCATTCCCAGTCATTCCCCTCAAGACCAAGTATCCCAGTCCATTCTGGGAATTTAACAACTCAACAACTATCACTACAGTTACTGCAACCACAATTGTGATTTTAAAACCAGAAATAATATATGGAGCTGCACTTGGAAGTTGAATGAATCTAAATGTTTGCCACCAATTAGCACCTGTAGATTGACTTAAGTAATAAATTCGCTTATCTACAGATCTAAAACCAATTACACTATCAACCAGAACTGGAAAAAAAGTAATTAAGGCTGTTAAAAGTATTTTTGGAAAATCTGCAAAACCAAACCAAACTAACATCAGGGGTGCTAGTGTAATTTTGGGTAACCCTTGAATAAAAACTACCAACGGGTAGAGCAGTTTTTCACACCATTGAAAGATAGCTATTAGATAACCCAAACCAATTCCTGGAATTGCTCCACAAAAAAATCCCCAAATTATAAGTTTTGTCGAAATCCACCCATGTGATAAAAGTTTTTCGCGATCCGTCCAAATACGTTCAATGAAGTCACTTGGAGCCGGAAGTACATAAACTGGTACCTCAAATACTTTCACTGTCATTTGCCATATGACTAGCAAGCAAATAAACCATATTGCAGGTTCTAATATACTTCTTACATTCTTTTTGATGCTCATTTTCTCTTTTTTTATTCATTTATCATACAAGTCATGTAAAATTGTCAATCAAAACTATATCTATTTCCAACTGCATAGCTTTTGAGTTGAAAAGACCATGATGCCTTATCTTATATTTCAAAAAATTAAAAGCTTTCAGAAACTTGATAGAATAGTCGTATTTCAGCAAAGAGAACTAATACAAATTAAGATTTTTAAAGAAATTATATAGCAGTATAATCTGTTAAAACACTTTAACACCATTGACTTGAAAAAATGAAAAGATAGAAAAGCCACTTTCTGTTGTGATAGACTTCCTGAATTACAAAGATTTAAAGTGTGAGCCTCATGAAGATTTTGATTATCTATTATCTGTTGGCGCCAAACTATCCATAATTAAATATAATAATGATGAAATTTTTTACCTGCTGAAAAGTATTTATATAGGCTTGGTTTTAAGTAAAGTAAATTGGTCATAGTGTTGGGATCTTATCACGAGAAAAGAGTATTGAAATACTCCTTTACATCCAATTGTCCAGCTGGAAACTGTTAATCAGTAGGTCAAAAAGAAATTTCTCTTTAGAATTGTGGTAATCCCTTAATTCTGCTTTGCATTGGTAATAGCTCTAATCATCTCAATGATTTCTGAGTTAGTAAGGGCGCCTTCGGCCTAAAGCAATTTCTTAGTATTTTGGTAAAAATTTTGTCGCAAGTAGGCGGATTTGTCAGGTAATCTTATTATTTATGTAATTTAGTTCAATCATCTCTAAAATAAATGCAATTTAATTGCATCCTTATTAAATATTAAATTTTTCTTTTAACTATAAAATTGCCATGGAGATATTTCTGAGATAGTATAATTATTTGCAATTAAATACTGGTCTTAGAAACAAATCTACAGCCCTACTTTTTGCGGAAAATGCAATTTAATTGCAAACTTTAAAATGTCTTATTATGAAAAGGAAATCATGGTAAATATGGATGTAAAATCATTTGCAAATGCTGATGAAGTAAAAAAACCGGACAAAACTTTAGCACAAATAATCAATTTTGGAGATGTAAAAATTACAAAATTAGAATTGGAACCCGGTTGGAGATGGTCTGAATGTATTAAACCTGTAGTTGGAACTGAATCGTGCCAAGCAGGGCATGTTGGGGTTGTAACTCAGGGAAAAATGAAGGCAATTCATAATGACGGCACAGAAATCGAATATGCAGCGGGAGATGCTTACTTTATTGCGCCCGGTCACGACGGATGGGTAGTTGGAGATGAAAAACTTATTGGGTATGAATTTACAGTAGGTAGCAAGGACTTTGGTCCCTGGACTTCCAAATAAAGTTTGAATCCAGTATCTTAGATAATTTAATTTGGGATCTTTACAATTTGTGTAGATCCCAGATCGTATAAATACTAGTTTGTAAGTACGTATTTAGTATTTTATACACTAATACGAAAAGATTTCGATTAAAGAATATTTAAACGCAAGAAACTAACTCCAAATCTCTCAAAATTCCTTCATAATTTAACTCTTTATTCTCCTCCACAGTCAGTTTTACTTCTGACCCCAAAGTACGCAGGACGTGTAGCTAGTTACCTAGAGAAGTGTTTAACTATAGAAATGGATCGATGAACTCTTCAAGATTATACGTTTTTTCTAAATCGCGTCTATCAGTAGTGCCACATGTCGAAGATTTTCAGGCATTTGACAAGCTGAATTGACGCTCAGAGTGATACCTGGTAGACAATTGCAGGGTCCTATTCTTCAATTCAATGTAGTGTTTAACACGTCTTTCTGCATTTACAGAAGTTCTCTATGGGCTTTCTGAATATCCCCATAGCCATGTTTGACCTTAGTATTTCTCAGCAGCTCGTGAATATTTCAGCTGTATTCTTGGTCTTATAACCTACAAAGGAAAAAGTCTGTAAACCGTTGCCATCTTTGTAGTATTTTTCAACGAATCGTAGCCGTCGGAATGTTAGATTTGTAAATTCATCCATTGTAATTTTCATCGTTAAGAAATTAGACTTTGGTGGGAATCAAGAAGTGTTGCTAATGAAAGATAAGAAGGAAGATTTTGGTTCTGCGTTCCATTCAATCAATTGGACATGTTTTGATAAGTTTCTGAATAAAACGCATTAATGTTAAATTATTTTCCAAGTGGGAATTGATTCAGCAAATTGATATCAATAAAAATTATTGGATTTTTAAAAAATTAAAATCTATTTACAATACCATGATTGAAATAAAATCTGAGGATAATCTGGAAGAAAGAAGAAGCAGCTTAAAATGCACTTTGCAGGATGAGTTCGTGCTAGTTTTTCAATGAAAAAAATTTAGGATAGTGTCCACTTGTCCAGGAAGCGCTTCTGTAGGATTAGGTACTTGTAAAGACCTGAGAAAGAGCATCGTATGTATGGTTCATCATATTTTTAGAGTAATGATATCATAGTTATAATCGAAATTTTTAATCTGTTGGCTGTCTTTTGAAGCCGCAAGCAAGTTGAATGTAGGATGACTCTTTTTAGAACCTTGTGTGTGTTTTTATTAATGTGGTCTAGACATTAAATTCAATTTCAAATCTTGCATTTGATAAAACTTTGATTTTGAAAGTATGTGAGAAACTCAATCCGATCATGACCTTAACGTTTTTAAGGTTCGTTCATTTAGTTTAAACCAGAAAATTTTAATCTTGCTCGATCTTCTTTCAGAGGATCCATACAAGCATCTTACTGATAAACTCGAATAGTAACTTTCAATGTTTATTCGGGCACATAAGCAGGAGTTCCTGGTGATCGGTATCTATCTAGAGGGCTACGAAGACAGTCACTACCAAAGTACATCCCTGTACCGACGTTCTTACTCATGGACAAGTATACACTGGACAATGCTCCCTCAAAAGGTGTTTTCATACCAATTTCTTCTGGTTTTTTTCCTATAGATTTAACATAATTTTTTGTGAGGTCAGTTGAAATCCAACCGGGAGTGCAAGAGTTAACTACTAAATCCTTATTTTCTCGAGCCAAGCAAATAGTAAGGGCGTTTGTACATGCCTTTGAAAAACCATAAGGACTAATTGATCCCGGTTCTTTTATATTTTTGATGAGGCACTCATACATCAGTACCTCTATTTCTGACCACGTAACTTTGGGGTTGGTTAAAATATACTTAGTGGTGGCGTCACATTTCTCAACAAAATTTGGGCCTGATGCCGATGTCACATTAACTATCCGGCCATGTCTCCTGCTAATCAAAGGCAAGAAGGCCTCGCATACCCTTTGTACTCCCCATGTATTGACATCAAGTACCCTTTGCATGCCCAGATAGGAATCACCAACTCCAGCATTGTTGATGAGGCAGTGGATAGGCCCCGAAATACCTTTAAACGCCGACTGAATCTTTTTAGAGGCCTCTACAACAGAATCATCCTGCTCTACATCGAGTTTTAAAGTGATAAGGCGGTCTTGCCACGCCTCATTTTCATTCAAAAGCATGGAGACTGATTGCTCACTTTTTTCCGGGCACCGGGCTGCAAGAATCAAGAATGTTTCATCAAATTCACTAAGAAGTCTTCTGACAATAGCCAGACCAATTCCTTTATTTGCACCTGTAACAATGATTCGTTTCATAAATCAATTTTGTAGAAGGTTTGGAAATTTGAATGTATTTCTAACTTACCCAAGTGTTCATTTTAGTTTAAATTTGTCCAATCAATTTTTACTAAAACAATTTTGACCAGTGCACCTGTTTCTTCATTCTGTTCCATCATCTGGATCTTTACATTAATTATATACGATATTATCTATTCTAGTGTCTGGTTCATAGCTAGACCTATTTGTGCTGATAAGAAGCCTTTATAGTATGCAAGGGAATGACTGTAGAATGTCTTTCTAGTCACTTGTTTAGTCAAGAGTCTTGGCAACTTTTTAGTGAAACGTGCCTTTGTCAAGTTTTGATTGATCATTTCTTCATACAGTCTATTACAATTTCATCAATCAAACCTAATTTGACATTCAATCAAACGTAGCCTGGCAGAGAAATATTCTAAAAATTTAATATGCTAAAATTATTAATTTATTCATAAAATTATCAAATAAATCAACTAATCAAATAAAACTATATTTTCAAAATAGAAAATACTTAAAGAAATACGGGATTTTTTAAGTTATATACAGATCATAGAAAATTGGTTTCAAATATCAACGTAGAGATTCAACATGATTCGAAAAAAAGTTGATCAGTGACTGAATGGTGCCTCAATTTCAAAAATTCTTATCAAATCTTTAGCAAGTAATGCTAGACTAAATCTAATTCTTTAGCTTTACTGATACACTGCAAACTATTTCTGTGAGTTAATCAATTATTTTTTCTCGAAAAAATTATCATACTTCATTAATACCGGAAGGTATGTTTAAATCCTGTTAGAGGAATAAACTGTATAACAGAAAGTCATGTCCTATCAGTTTAAAGGAAAATTATTAATGAAATTATAACCTAGAATTCATATAATTACTTTAGTAAATATAATTCAATTTTTATATAAATAATTTTATCAACTAATATAGTTTAGGAGTTTGTTGTGAAAGATTCATATTTTACATCGTCAGTTCTAAGTAGTTTTATTGATTATCTCAAAGAAGGTTCTGCATTCTATATTATTGCTGGGGTAATCGCTTGTATTACATATGGCATACTCTACAATTCGTTGGCACATGATAAAAATATAATCGGTGACAAACATCAGTATGCTGAAATTCTTTCAAGGGTATTGTTTGGGTCGATCTTTATGGTCGTCGGAGGACTGAATGGTTTTTTTGATTTTGTTCCTGGTGGTCAGAAAATTGAGTGCGAACCTTGTTCATTATTCATGAGTGGATTAGATGCCACAGGGTATATGTTCCCATTTGTAAAAATTTCTGAATTCGTAATAGGTGGTATGATTCTATTTAATTTTTATACTGCTCTCGCTGTTGTTTTAGCTTCTCCGATAGTAATAAATATATTTTTATACAATCTATTTCTAGATCCAAGAGGAATCGTTGAAGCAACAATTTTGGTAATATGTTTGCTTTATATAGCTTGGAGAAAACAATCAAAATTCAAACCATTATTTATTAGATAAGTACTTAATATGTTCAATATTTAATTTGTTTGAAGAAAATGACTTGCTAATAAGAGACCTTAAATCATGTTTAAAGAATCTAGTTAATAAGGGTTCTATTTATTCGTAACTTACCGAGCAATTTAATTTAATTAATATTTTCTCATGAAGAAATATGTCCGTAACTCCTCTCAAATACGTCCAAAATCAGTTCATATGCCTCTATTTAGACTAGGTTTTCTCCCCTCTTGAAAAGTTCATGATAGAGGCCGATATGTTTCTTCAGTGGACCAATGAAGTTCTCAAGGTAGACTAAACAACGTTGAATACTAACTGAAAAATCCACACAGCAGTGTTCAAAAGTTGTTATCTATTTGCCTCCCATGAAATCCATATTCAACTCTTCTTTCAACTCTCGGATCAGATAGGTAATTTGTGTGACACCCACCTAAATTTTCACTCCCTGAAATTCAAATTTATTCACGATATAACCGAAGTGCAAGACTCCCCTTTGAAAGCTGAACAGCCGATTCTCGAAGACCATTCCAGTAGCTATGTCTTAAATTATTGATCCAACCTTAGGCTTCAAGTGAAGGTAAATCAATGATTACTATGCATTAGGAATCATTAAGTAAACTGATAGTCTACATGTAATTATAATTTTCATGGTTTCAAACTTAATCCGCTCATTAGTGGGTTCTAAAAGTTAAATAAGAAAAGATCTTGTTTTTGGTTATGAATAAAGGAAAAAATATTTATTATTAATATAAAAATTACATATAATTAAAATTTATTGAGACTTAGGTAACTATAAAATCTCTCTAATAATTTAGCCTATTTATCTTGTTTATTTTAAATAGATATGGTCTGGCTGGAGTTAGGTTAGTAAGAAATTATTTAATTTATGTACTTGTAACGAAATGTAAAGAATTAGTAAACATAAAAACTCAAATGAGGCTCTTTTCAAAAGTTTACTAAACGAATATTAAAGTAATAAGATTCACAGACTTTTTTAAAGCTTAGGTAATTAATTTTTAAATTTACTATCAGTATGTCTGAATTTCATTATATATACTTTTGCTTTTAGTATTTAAAAATTTTACGGAAAATTATTTGATTAAGTATCTTGTTTAAGCAGCTTTAAAAACTCTAAATAGATGTAGTTATTCTGTAAAATAATGATTTTATATACAAGTATTAAGTCATCAAAAGTAAAGTATTGACTCAGAAATTCAATAAAATCTTACTCTAATGATATTCATTTGAATGTTATCATTTTTTTTCGTTACTATAGCAAGGTTTTGGATACCAAAGATTTAAAAATAAATCTATCAATATCTTGAACCTATCTCTAATTGTCCCCCTGCATTCAAAAAAATTTTAGTTTGTTTGTCAAATTATTGCTCAGAGCGCATCTCTTTTGTGTTGATGTTGAATCAGAAGCTCTAAAGCTTGTATTTAAAACACTATCCACCAAAAAGATACATTTTTCCCAGAACTTAGATTCCCTTGAGGCTAGGAATAGTGAAAATTGTGCAATCTCAACATCAGCTCCCTATCTCTTCCTGAAATCTTACTTTTGACATAATCTTCAACAGCTGTAGAGTCTTCAGAATTGATTTGTGAATGAAGATATTTATCATCTGATTTGCAATATTATACTTGAAAAGTTTTTCGAATTGGCTTCTACATTCAGGCGATAGACGACTCACCTAGTCTCCGGATGTTACTAATACAAGACGACCAGCCACTAAATCTCCTAGAACTCAACCTGGCAGTCTGCCTGCTGGATCGAAAAAATATGGTGGAGGATTGAATAAAAATATTGTTGGCTTTCAAAGTGAGTCAAAAGATGTCTTTTTGGTGAAACATGCTGAGTATTTAAAAAAACTGATCGAAAGAGAAAAAATAGAGTAAGAAACGTGCAACGATTTCGCCTATTCTCTATTGTAATGTTAATAATGAAAGAATTTCAGTTGGCAACATTTAACTTAGTGAAGTTCAGTTGATGGTATTTGTGTAATAAGGCATCTTCAATGGAGAGTAAAAATGCTGATCAAAGAATTTGAGGTTATTGATCTTAGGGTACCAACATCTGACAGTTTACTCGGTTCGGATCCTTTCCATAGGAAACCCAACTACTCGGCTGTCTTGACAAGGCTTCATCTTGAGAATGATCTCATTGGCATATCGGTTAATTTTACCATCGGTGCGGGCAATGATTGGATTGCCTATGCGGTAAAGGACTTGACTCAGCTAGTGATAGGGCGCTCTCTCGAAGAATTTATCGAAGATCCCGGAGGCTTCCATAAAATGCTTTTGGATCATCATCAACTCCGCTGGATGGGTGATGGGATGGGACGCATGATTATTGGCTCGATCATCAATGCTCTCTGGGATCTTTGGGCCAAAGTTGAAGGCAAACCACTTTGGAAACTACTCGTGGACCTAACTCCACAGACTGTTATAGATTGCATTGACTGGCGCTACTTGCGAGATGCCCTCGATCCTGCAGAAGCCCTTGAGTTACTGCAGCAGAACTTGGGTTCAAAAGCTGGACGTGAAGAGCAGCTGCATCAGAGAGGTCCGAAAGCCTACTCCACCGCGGGCTGGCTTGGCTTGTCAGACGCAGAGATCATTCAGACCATTGAGCAGGTAAAATTGCAGGGGCTAGACTGTTTCAAAATGAAAGTCGGCCTAAATGTTCATCAAGATCGAGAACGGTTAGCCTTTATCCGGAGTACAATTGGAGAGGACTCCCTGCTGATGTTGGATGCCAATCAGATCTGGGGCGTCAAGGAGGCAATCTCACATATGCTGCAGCTTGTTGAATTCCGCCCTCACTGGATTGAGGAACCCACCGCTCGGGATGATGTCTTTGGTTACCAGCAAATTGGAGCAGTCCTGAGAGGACATGGTGTGGGTCTGGCTTGTGGGGAACAGGTACCTTCTCCGGTAATTTTCAAGCAGCTCCTTCAGCAGGGAGTGATTCAATTTTGTCAAATTGATGCAACTAGGCTCTCTGGGGTGAATGATGTAATGGCAGTGATTTTACTAGCAGCAAAATACCATGTCCCTGTTTGCCCGCATGGTGGAGGAATCGGCTTGTGCAACATGATCCAGCACTATGCGATCTGGGATCAAATTGCCGTCTCAGGAAACTCAGATGGCCAGGTGGTGGAATACCTAAATTTCTTGCAAGAAGACGTGTTTTTAGAACCAGTGCGGATGCACCAGGGCTCCTATGTTCTCCCAGGTCAGCTCGGATGGGGCTTGGAAATGAAAGAAGACTTTGTGCGTGAACACGCTTATCCAGCAGGAAAAGTTTGGCAAGGCAGGGAGTCATCGGGTGGGGTGACATTTCTGGCTTGACTAGTCGGTAGTCCCTTGTGAATTCATCTTGAATTGTTTAATCACCGAGAGATTCAGATGAAAATGACATGTCCAGACAAACTATCTCACGGATCCAAATTTTGTGATCTTAATGGTCAATCTTTTTTAATATTATCGCGGGAATGTTTGCTAAGGGACGCGCCTCAATAATCTTGCTGAAGCAACTACCGGCACCGAACACTTCTGCTGCAGGGACTGGATAGAGGTGTTTATAATTGTAACCGCGCTCAATTTTACCGTTTCCGGGGTAACACTTCTTGCTGAATACATTGATTTATACACCCTGTTTTATCGCTGGCATTCTGGTTCATCTTTCTAGTAAAAAATCACCTCTTTAAGTTACGACTATTTATTTTGTTGTTAATTATCTATTGGCCCGCGCTTGTTCTATTGTTGCCAAATTTGATCTTACGATCAGTTTCAGTGGCCAACAATTCGAAAAATAAAAGATCTTATGAAGCTTAATTACCAATGGCCACTTCCAATCCAGCCCAGGCCTATTTCCATTATTGGGTCAGGAGGTATCGTTAAGGATGCACATTTACCTGCCTACAGCAAAGCAAATTTTAAAGTGCTTGGTGTTTTTGATATCGACTATGAAAAGTCTGCAAAGGTGGCTAAAACTTGGAATCTCAAAGTGTTTGAATCTCTCGATAAGTTGATATCTAATGCGCAGGCTCATAATGCTGTATTTGATCTGGCTCTTCCACCTTCCGCAGTATCGAAGGTATTAAAGAAACTTCCTAATCATGCAACTGTGCTGATTCAAAAACCGATGGGAAGTGACTTGGAGGAAGCCAAGGAGATCAAAGAGATTTGTGTTCGCAAGAAGTTGAATGCCGCGGTTAATTTTCAACTACGATTCAGCCCGATGATGCTAGCTCTGCGAGATGCAATGTCAAAGATGATGATGCAGAAGATACTTGATCTGGAGGTGCACCTGAATCTTGAAACACCTTGGAACCTTTTTCCCTTTCTCAAGAAGATGGAGAGGGTGGAGATTGCGGTTCATTCGATTCATTATCTGGATTTGATTAGATCTTTTCTGGGGACACCCAAAAGTGTCTGGGCTCAGACTCTTGGGCATCCTAATACCCCCGACATTGCACAGACTCGTACCTCCGCGATTCTCAATTATGGCCCTGAGATCCGCTGCGTCATCTCAATAAATCACAACTACAGTAAGGGCTCTCGCCTGCAGACAGCGCAGATTCGTTTTGATTGCCAGAAGGGTGCGGCTTATGTAAAACTCGGTTTATTGCTTGATTATCCCAGAGGAGAACCTGACGAGGTATGGATTTACAAAAGTGAAAAAGAGGAGTGGGACCAGATCGAATTTGAAGGAGGATGGTTTCCAGAGGCGTTCATTGGAACGATGAGCAACCTACAGAGATTTGTCGCAGGAGAAGACAATCAGCTTCATACTTCAGTTGAAGATGCATATGAGACCATGAGACTGGTGGAAGCATGCTACGAATCAAGCAGATCAGGAGGAACAGAATTATGAAAAGATAGCTATAAATTTTGTGAGAAAGATAAGCATTTAAAAAAGCGCTTATGAAATGCAATGTTAAATACTAAACATCATTAAATTTTTTTATTCATTACAACAAAGTAAGAGTGTTCGAAAAGGTCATAAAATGAAAATTTCTAATGTTAAAAGCTACTTGGTCGAAGATATTGTAAAACCATTTACCTGGCAAGTTGACCGGCCTGGATCAGGAGATGGTAGAGACCCAAGAAAGAATTTTAGTTGTATTATGGTCTTAGAAACTGATGAGGGAATTTCAGGATTTGCAAAAGGGCCCAAAGGCCGAATTATGATGGATTTAGTAGAAAGAAGATTTTCATCGGACTTGATAGGCATGAATCCATTAAATTCTGAGAAAATATGGGAAAAATGTTGGGATACTGATCGTTTGGAAGAATATCCGCTTTATGCAATGGCGATGGTAGATATTGCAGTTTGGGATATCAAAGGGAAAAAAGCTGGTTTACCTGTTTATAAACTTTTGGGTGGTTATCGTGATGAAATTCCCGCTTATGCATCAACCACAAGTTATGACTCTTTGGAAGAATACAAAGATGTTGTAGAGGCATCTTTGGATGCGGGATATCCAAGTATAAAGCTTCACCTTAGATATAGAGATGTAAAAACAAATGCTAAATTGTGCGAAAAAGTTCGCGAATGGGTTGGAGATGATTTTAGTTTGACACTAGATGCTTCAGGGTTATGGAATTACACAGATTCATTATGGTTTGGGAGAGTTTTGGAGGAATTAAAGTTTGAGTGGTATGAAGAACCAATGAGAGAATTTGAGTTAGAAAGCTATAAAAAATTATGTGATAAGTTAGACATACCGATTCTGGCTGCAGAGTGTAGTGATGGATCTCACTGGAATGCAGCCGAATTTATCAGAAGAGATGCATGTGATATAATGAGAACAAGCACTCATTATAAAGGAGGATTTACTGGGGGTATGAGAGTAGGTCATGTGGCAGAGGCATTTGGAATGAAAGCAGAAGTACATGGTGGTGGTCATAATAATCTTCATTTATGTTTAGCACTTCCAAACAATACATATTATGAAGACTTGGTGATTGATGTAGAGGACATAGAAGGTAAAGAGAAAGGCGAATTAAAGTTTAAAAATGGAATGTACAGTTTCAGGGAACAGGCAGCTGGTGTAGGAATAGAATATGATCAAAGTGAACTAGAAAAGATTTCAATCCAAAAATATGAAAAATACAGTAATGGAAAAAAATAAGCCTAATTTATTATTTATAAAATCTGACCAACACAATTTCCGGTATTTAAGTCACCTTGGTAATCATGAGGTGGAAACTCCAAATCTAGATGAACTAGCCCGTCTTGGGACAACGTTTACGAATGTATATTGTCATTCACCGATCTGTGTTCCATCAAGAGTAGCTTTCCTGACAGGGTTAATGCCTTCTGAAACAGAAGTTTGGACAAACGATCAAATTCTCAATTCTGCGGTTCCTACTTACGCTCACGCGTTGGGAGCAGGAGGATATAAACCTGTTCAAATCGGCAGAATGCACTTAAATGGGTTAGATCAATATCATGGTTTTTCTGAAAGATATATAGGAGATCATAATCGAAATTTCCTCGGTTCACCGAGAGACCCTGGAACTCATCAATCGCATATGAAAGGTACTGCTGGGCCAAATAGGATAAGCTTAGTGCAGTCAGGCACTGGGCAGTCAGCTTACGAGATACATGATAGAATAGTTACAGACACAACAATCGAGTACATTAACCAATTTTGTTCGAGCATTAAAGATGAAAACAGACCTTTCGCACTATCGATTGGTTACATGCTCCCACACCAACCATATGTATGTAACAAGGATGTTTACCGAAGATATAGAGATAGAGTAAAGTTACCTCAGATTAAGGAAAAAAAATTAGAAGATTACCATCCTTATCTACAGTGGTGGAAAAAAAATACGGGTTCGATCAAAATAACTGACGAAGAAAATTTAAGGTGTAAAGCAGCTTACAGTGGTCTGGTATCCAGCCTTGACAATATGATTGGTGAAATCATAAACTGCCTGAAAAAAAATGGGATATTCAATGAAACGATTATAGTTTACACATCTGATCATGGTGATCAATTAGGTGAACATGGATTCTGGTGGAAACAAACATTTTACGAAGACTCAGTGAAGGTGCCAACAATAATTTCATATCCGAAAGCTTTAAAACCTAATATCGAAGTCGATGAAGTAATTAATCACTTTGATATTACAGCAACCATGTTAGACCTAACAAACTCACCAGGACTCCCAAGATCTCAGGGAAAGTCTCTAAGAAATCTATTGACAGCTGACGATTGTTCTTGGGAGAACGTAGCAGTTTCAGAATATTGTATGGATGATTCAGACTTCGCTGATGTGTCGGGGAATTTGGGTGGTAGAGATGTTCATGCAAAACCCGGTGGAGTTCAAAACAAAATGATCAGACGTGATGAGTGGAAGTTAGTTTTTTACAAAGGCTATAAACCACAGCTTTTTAATTTATTTGAAGATCCTCATGAACTAAATGACAGAATTGAAGATCTTAAAAATAAAGATATTAGAGATTCACTAATAAATGAAATTCTTGCCGAATGGAATCCGACAGCAATACACAAAAGGATGATAAATTTAAAGAAAGATCAACTCATACAACAAGAATGGGCAAAATTAACGGATCCAGATGATATGTTAAGATGGGATCTAGATCCATTAAATGATTCATCTAGACTAGATGAGCTTAATCTATGAAAATAGCTATTGGGGGGATTTTTACTGAAAGTAATGAATTCTCATTGAACCCAATAACTCTGGATGAGTTCAAGCGGGGGGGTATAATTTGCGGAAATGAATTTTACACAGCGAAAGTTCCTACAATCCGCGGCTGTATTGAGGGACTCAATGAGGAAAACGCTGAGATAGTTCCACTCCTTCATGCCTCAGCAAGTCCAGGGGGTAAGATTACTCTAGATACGTTTGAGGAATTATACGATGACCTTGTGGCAAGACTTCAACACAATATGGATCTTGACGGGTTGATCCTTAACATGCACGGTGCAGCTGTTCTTGAGGATGGTTCGCATTTAGATTCTATTTGTCTAGAAAGAATACGAGAAAAACTCTGTAAAATACCGATTTTTGTAACTGTAGATTTGCATGCATACATCACTGAAATGTTAGTTAAGACCAGTGATGCAATCTTAGCATGGAACACATATCCCCACAGAGATATGTTTGAAATCGGAAAAAAAGCTGCCAAGCTCCTCTCGAGAACAATCAGAGGAGAAATTACACCAAAAATGGTGTTTTCTGGTGTTAATGTCATTACTAGCGCAATCAACGCCTCGACAGTTGGGTCTGGCCCTTTTGCTAAACTGATGGCCAATCAACTAAACGCTGAAGTTGCTCAGGATGATATTCTCTCAACAAGCCTTTTTTTGTGTCAGCCGTACCTAGACCAACCAAAAATGTTGAGTGGGTCGTTAATAATTTCAGATAATAATCTTCCAAAAGCTAAGAGATTGTCTTATGAGTTTGCTGAAAGCTACTGGTGCAGTAGGTGGGATTTTCTTTCTGAAAGTAATAATGCACTGGAAGCTTTGAACGCTATAGAATGTGAAGATTTTGATCATCATATTCTTATAGAGGCAAGCGATTGCTGCGGCGGCGGTGCAATTGGCGACAGTGTCCACACTATTCGGCAATTAATTCGGCTAAATTCTGACCATAAATCTCTAAGTATTGTTGTTGATAGAAAAGCTGTTGAAAATTTAAGTGATAAAAGGATTGGCGATAATGTTATGCTCCGAATTGGTCACCAATCTGATACAAATTGGGGTGATCCGATGGATGAAAATTTTGAAATTATTGGTAAGTCATCTGGTCATTTTACCTATCAAGGCGGTATATGGGAAGGTGAGACTGGAGACATGGGTTTGTCATATTTATTAAAAAATTCAGTAAATTATATTTTGGTAAATTCTAAGCCAACTTATGAATGGTCCGGCGAACAATATTTGGCAATGAATTTGGACTTGAATAGTTATAAATACATTTTAGTAAAAAATCCCATGAATTACAGGAATTTAAAATTACTAGGGACAACTCAATATCATAAAATCGATGAACCTGGTCCAACCCCTATAAAAGTTGAAAAGTTGTTATTTAAAAACAATAAAAATTTTTTTCCAAAGAACTTGGAAGAAAAAATGGTGATAAGACAATTCTTTTGAAAGGAGTGCCTATGATATGATTGAGAAATGTTTAGTCAATTCTTATTACACCAATGAGGTAGTCATGTTTAATTTGAGAAATTTATTTTTGTACACTCTTTTTCTTTTTCTACCGTTACTTTTAATTGCAAAGGAGATTCCTAGAGAAAAAACTGTAATTGTTGGCAGCAGGGGCATTACAGCTAAAGAAGTTTGGAGTCCATATTTACTCGGTGGCAACCACCAAAAAGGTGTAAGCTTTTTCTATGAACCACTCTATTTTGCAGACAATTTAAATGGACATGAGTACCCATGGCTGGCGGAAAGTTACAGCTATAATGCGGATGCCACTAGACTGACATATAACATCAGAAAAGGTATTTTCTGGAGTGATGGTCAAGGATTTGATGCGAGTGATGTAGCCTTCTCACTAAAAAAACTCTCTGAATTAGGCTCTGATGTAAGGTTAGGTGGGAATTATAAGACCTTCATCAAAGATGTAGAATTGCTTTCGGATCAAAAAGTAGTAATTCATTTCAATGCTCCTGCACCTAGATTTCATGATGAAGTGATCGCTCAGAAAGGGGACAGTGGTTTTTTTGTCGTACCAGAACATGTCTGGTCTAGTGTAGATTGGCCTCAATATACAAATTACAATGATGGTAGTGGACCAGTAACAACTTCACCTTGGAGGTTGAATTATTCGGATGAAAATCGACGGGTTCTTGATCGTGTCGAATCCTGCAATGACTATTGGGGTTGCAAAACTGGTTTTATCAATCTTCCAGAGCCAGAACGTTACATTTGGTTAAGAATGGAGGATGATACCAGTATGGCATCAGCAGTCATAAAAAATGAAATTGATCAGACTCATGACCTGAGAGTTGAATTGATTCAACAGGCAATTGAGAAAAATGAATTTGTGACTACATGGAGTGGAAGAGACCAGGGTCCTTATGGTTTGGTTTCTTGGTGGCCGTCTTCTTTATATGTTAACAATAGGGACAAACACTTATCAAACCCTAATGTAAGATGGGCAATTAGCAAGTACATTGACCGCGATAAAGTAAATGATTTTGCTTTCGCAAATAATGGGCAGATTTCACGGTATCCTTGGCCAGCCTTTAAGGGGCTAAGTGATATAACCGATTCAGTCGACTCATTGGGTGTTGATACCAATGAATTCAATCCAAAGGCGGCCGAAAAGCTTTTGACAGAAGCTGGATACACAAAAAAGAGAGGTTTTTGGACGGATGCTAGTGGTAATAAAATCACTTGTAATATCGTGGCTTTTGGAATTTTTAGTGATATAGGCCCGGTCATCGCTCAAACACTTGTAAACGCAGGCATCGAATCATCATATTCTGAGCCACCAGATGCTATTGATCAACTTACCTCTGGAAAATACAACTGTAGTATTTTTGGCCACAATGGCTCTCAAACAGGGTCTATTTACACTACCCTCAGCATGTATACAACCGACAACTCTCAAAACCGATGGGGCTACTCTAATAGTGAATACGATGAAATTGTAAAAAAAATTGCAACAAGTGCTAATGAAAATGAAATTACCGAACTCACAAAAAATGCAATGAAAATCTGGTTAAAAGAACTGCCAGACATACCATTGACCGAGTTCTTTAATCGGTTTGCAATTAGTGAAAAATATTGGACTAACTGGCCAACTTTGACATCAGATCCATATATGAATGGTCTGCATCTACACACTGGCATGGCCTATACATTGTTTAAACTAAAAGCAAGAAATTAAATTACCTGAATTGCTGAATTGGATTACTTGAATGAATATTGTCTATTACATCAGAAGAATATTTTTATTTATTATTGTAATTATCACAGCAATAAGTCTGAATTTCTTCTTACCAAGATGGACAGGTCAAGATCCAGTTCAGCAAAAAATTGTTCAACTAGAAATTGAATCTGGTGGTGGTGGTGGGGAAAAAAGTGAATTGATAGAAAGTTACAGAAAGAAATTTGGATTAGATAAATCACTGACGGAACAATATTTCACTTACATAATTAGTACGCTCAAACTAGATTTTGGATACTCAATCTCACTCTACCCTTCCAAAGTGGCAGATCTCATTGGTAGAGCTTTGCCTTGGACTCTAGGATTGCTTACAGTGTCAACGATAATAAGTTTTGTAGTCGGATCACTTATCGGCGCTTATTTGACTTGGTCCCGCGGCAAGAAAGTTTTGGAAAGCATTATTCCTGTCTTGTTTATTTTTTCAGCAATACCCTTTTATTTGCTTGGATTAGTTCTGATCTGGTTATTTGCATTTGAATTAAGCTGGTTCCCTTTATTTGGTGGCTACAGGCCAACAACAATTCCAGATAACACTCTAAAGTTCTTTCTAGAGGTTTTAGAGCATTCTATTCTGCCAGCATTCTCAATTATATTAGCGCAAAGTGGATTTTGGGCTTTAGGGATGAGATCAATGATGGTGACTACCAAAGGGGAAGATTACATGACTCTGGCTGAAGCAAAAGGTTTAAAGTCCAGCAGAATCTTTTTTAATTACGGTATAAAAAACGCAATTTTGCCCCAGGTCACAGCACTTGCGCTTTCCCTTTCACATATAATTAGTGGAGCTATTTTGGTGGAGATTGTCTTTTCTTATCCTGGTATTGGATCACTACTATACCAGGGAATAAAAGCCTTCGACTATTTCATAATTCAAGGAGTGGTTTTCATTCTCGTGATTTCTATCGCATTTTCAATGCTGTTGATTGATATAATCTACCCATTGATTGATCCAAGAGTTAAAATTTCTAATTTATGAAAATCAAAAAAAATGATTAAGTACCTCAGTAGAAATTTTACACTAGTTTTAGGACTCGGGATTCTATCAATTTCACTAATTATTTGGTTGATCTTCTATATTATTGTTGACCTGAATCATGCCCAGGCTTTATCATTCAGGCCCTCACAAGCACCTTCAATGGATCATTGGTTGGGTACCGATAGAATGGGTAAGGATGTATTAACTTCAATCGTGATCGGAACTCCTCAAACAATTCAGATTGGAATAATAGCTGGGGGTATAGGGATTTTGCTTGGAGTAGTACTGGGATTTACTGCAGGATTCTTTGGTGGAATAGTTGATTATATCATCAAATTTGTGGTGGATGTCTTTCAAAGTATCCCACCTCTAGTAGTACTTATAATTTTTGCCATCTCAATTCCTGGTGATATGACAATATTGCAGTTGTCATTGATCGTTGGCGTAACTTCTTGGCTTGGTCCGACGCGAGTGTTAAGGTCTCAAGTTCTTGTCATGAAAGAGCTAAACTATATATCTATCTCAAGATTCTCTGGGTTGTCATCCTGGAAAATTATTTTCATGGAGATACTACCCAACTTACTTCCATATGTAATGGCTAATTTTGTGATGACTGTCGCAGGCGCAATCCTAGCCTCAATTGGCATAGAAGCCTTGGGTTTAGGAGCTTTTTCATCAAACTCATTAGGTATGACAATTTACTGGAACATTTGGTATTCATCCCTACTGCAAGGATGGTGGTGGTGGTGGTCACCACCCATTATCATCATAATACTTGTTTTCGTTTCATTGTATCTAATTTCACAAGGTTTGGATGAGTGGGCTAACCCTCGCCTAAAAACAAAATTCTAATAATCAACTGTTTTAAATTACCTAAAATTAAGAATTACAGTAAAATTACATTTTTTTGATTTCTTACAATAATACTAGTTATTGCAGTTTTACATAATAAATAGATATTTTATCTTCGCAAAATATGTCAGAAGCTCTTGTAAAAATTGAAAACATAACTATT